>Ga0209526_10000129_pt1 | contig 43484 bp, 35 predicted proteins | sample JacPinW_OM2H0_M1_FD_188566 | JGI IMG/M metagenome (GOLD analysis project Ga0209526, IMG submission 188566) | Forest soil microbial communities from Algoma, Ontario, Canada - Jack Pine, Ontario site 1_JW_OM2H0_M1 (SPAdes) (version 2) | ecosystem: Environmental > Terrestrial > Soil > Boreal... | reverse complement strand
CCCCCGCCTCGGCCGCCGCGGGAGGAGGGGGCGGTCGCGCCGCGTTCGTCGCAGGCGGCTCGTTCAGCTCGAAGTCGAGATCGCCGAAGTCCGGTGAGGGCGCTGGGGGAGGTTTCGCGGGCGCAGGCAGAGCCGGGTCGAGGCCGGACGAGAGCGGCGCCTCGCCTGTGAGCTCCGCCATCCCGAAGAGGTCATCCACGTCCAGCTTTCGGCCGCTCCCGTTTTCGCGCTGCGTCGCAGCCCCTGCCGCATTGCGCAGCGGGTCCGTGGTCGGCCGCGCCGCGGCTTTTCGCAACGGATCCGTCGTGGGCCGCGCGGCAGCCTTGCGCAGCGGATCCGTCGTGGGTCGCGCCGCGACGTTGCGCAGCGGATCCGTCGGGGGCCGCGCCGCGACGTTGCGCAGCGGATCCGTCGTGGGCCGGGCCGCGACGTTGCGCAGCGGATCCGTCGTGGGCCGGGCCGCGGCCTTCCGCAGCGGGTCGGTCGTGGGTCGCGCGGCGCCCTTCCGCAGCGGGTCGGTCGTGGGGCGCGATCCGGCCCCTGCCTTCGCGACCGCAGACGCGCCCAGCGCGGACAGGTCGATGGTCGTTCCCGGTCCGGGATCCGCCCCGGCCGCACCCGCCTTCTTGACCTGGAAGACGTTCTTGCATGACGTACAGCGCACCCGTACGCCGCGGTCCGTGACCTTATCGTCGGCGATCCGGAACTTCGACTGGCAGGTGGGGCACTGGACGACCACCGTCGTATTCTCCCCTGCAGCTCGCCTTGCTGACAAGGAATCGCCCTCTGGAACAGGTAGGTGGATCGCGCCTTGACACGTACCGGCGCCTGTGGACAGATGCCTTCGCAGCGCTTCGCGTCAAGAACGCTCTCAGCCCCCCAGAACCGTGGAGTTTTCAGGATGAGCGAGCAGGATCAGGCCCCGGCGCCGGAGGTGGGCAACGGCGCTCCGCAGGCCGAACGGAAAGAGCCCAAGGTCATCAAGCGGTACACCAACCGCAAGCTCTACGACACCGTCGAGAGCCGGTACGTCACGCTCGACGAGATCGCCCTGATGATCAAGGGCGGCGCGGAAGTGAAGATCGTAGACAATCGCACCAAGGAAGACCTCACCTCCGTCACCCTGGCCCAGATCATTTTCGAGGAGGAGAAGAAGCGCTCGCAGATGCCACTGGGGGTCCTGCGCGAGATCATCCGGCACGGCGGTGAAGCGGTAGCGGGGTTCTACGCCGAGAAGGCGGGCACCATCGCCGGAAAGCTTGGCGAGCTGCGCAGCAAGACGGAGAGCATCCGCGAGGACATCGAGCAGCGCGTGAAGGGCGTCGCCGGGATCTTCCGCCCCGGCGAGGGTGCGAGCCCCGTGAAGGAAGTGATGGCTGCGGGCGAGCGGGCAGTGGACGAGCTTCGCGGCCGCGTGGACACCGCCGTGAAGTCGGTGGTCGAATCCCTCGGCGCTCCGGCGGCGGTGGAGATCGATCGGCTGCAGAAGCGCATCCAGGAGCTGGAGAAGAAGATCGCCGAGCTGACGAAGGATGCATGACGCTGGCGGAGGCGCTCGAACCGCTCTACCGCAGCTACCTCCGCAGGCTCGACGAGATGGTGGCGCGCCTTCCTGACGGAGCGGCGCTCACCGAGCGCACGACTCCCGCCGTGGATGGCCGGCTCGCCCTGGGCGGCGACGGCCTCCCCCTCCGCTTCGACGTGGCGGACGCGCGCGACGGGCACACCTATGAAGTCCACGGTGCCCGGCCCGACGCGCCGCTCGCCACTGAGGTCCACGTGGCGGGACTCCTGGTTCGGCTCGACCCCGGAAACTGGGAGGAGCTGCCCGTGGTCTGCGCATTCGAGCGCGAGCCTTCGCCCGAGGAGGTCGAGGCGCTAGCGGATCTCCTGCGAGGATTTGCCACCGTCGCCTGGTATGGCGGTTTCTCCGGAGCCCAGCGGACGGACCGCTGGACGGGGCGGGCGCACGGGGTCCGGATCGAGCTGCGCCGCGACGAGCTGTGGGCGGTGCTGGATCTCGGCACCTGCCCACCAACCTCGGTGGAGGCGCTCTGCGCCGCCCTGGGCGGATATGCCGATCAGCGTGCTCTGCTCGCGTCCGTCCGCATCGGCGGGAAGGCGCAAGCGGGTTGATCCACGGATTCCTTCAGCGCATATAGAACGCCCCCATGCTCGCAGGATTTCACCCCTCGGTTCGCAGTTGGTTCGAGGCGCGGTACGGCACGCCAACCGAGCCACAGGCGCTCGGCTGGCCGTGCATCCAGCGCGGTGAAGACACGCTGATCGCAGCGCCGACCGGCTCCGGGAAGACGCTGGCCGCGTTCCTGGCCTGCCTCGACGCGATGATCCATGCCGGTGAAGCGCTGCGCGACGAGACGCAGGTGCTCTACGTGTCGCCTCTCAAGGCGTTGGCGAACGACGTGCAGATGAACCTGCTCGAGCCGCTGGCGGAGCTGCGGCGGCTGCCGGGAGTCCCCGAGATTCGCGCTGCGGTGCGCACGGGAGACACGCCCCAGGCGGAGCGCCAGGCGATGCTGAGGAAGCCCCCGCACGTGCTGGTGACGACGCCGGAGAGCTTCTACCTGCTGCTGACCAGCGAGGGAGGCCGCAAGACGCTGCGCACCGTGCGGACCGTGATCGTCGACGAGATCCACGCGGTGGCGCGCGACAAGCGCGGCGCCCACCTGGCCCTTTCGCTCGAGAGGCTGGATGCGCTCTGCGGGCGCCGGTGCGTGCGCGTGGGCCTCTCCGCCACCCAGAGGCCGATCGAGGAGATCGGGCGGTTCCTGACCGGCGGGCGGGCCTGCGCGATCGTGGAGAGCGGATCCGGACGCGCGCTCGACCTCGCGGTCGAGGTGCCTCGCGACGAGCTGAACGCGGTTGCCTCCAAGGAACAGCGCGAGGAGACCTGCGAGCGCGTGGCCGAGCTGATCCAGGCGCACCGGACCACGCTGGTTTTCGTCAACACCCGGCGCCAGGTCGAGCGCGTGGCGCACCAGCTCGCGCAGCGGCTCGGCGAGGACCAGGTCGTGGCGCACCACGGCAGCATGTCGCGCGCGATGCGGCTCGCTGCCGAGGAGAAGCTCAAGCGCGGCCAGGTGCGCTGCGCGGTGGCGACGGCGTCCTTGGAGCTGGGCATCGACGTCGGCGCCGTCGACCTGGTGGTGCAGCTCGAGTCGCCGCGCAGCTTCTCGGTGACCGTCCAGCGCGTCGGGCGGGCGTCGCATCACCGCGGCGGCACTCCCAAGGGCCGGCTCTTTCCGGCGACGCGGGACCAGCTGGTGGAGTGCGCGGCGCTGGTGCGGGGCATCCGGCGTGGGAACCTGGAAGTGACGCGGATTCCGGAGTGGCCCCGCGACGTCCTGGCCCAGCAGCTGGTGGCGATGGCGGCCTGCGAGGAGCTGCGGGAGGACGAGGCATATGCGCTGGTGCGGCGCGCCTGGCCGTACCGGGAGCTGCCTCGGGGCGAGTTCGACTCTCTGGTGGAGATGCACGCCGAGGGCGTGGCGCGGCGGGCCGGGCGGGCGCAGGGCGCGAGGCTCCACCGGGACGGCGTGAACCGGGTGGTGAAGGCGCGCCGGGGATCGCGCATCGCGGCGCTGACCAGCGGTGGTGCCATTCCGGAGACCGCGCAGTACGCCGTGGTCGCCGAGCCCGAGGGCGTCACCATCGGCCAGGTCGACGAGGACTGGGCGGTGGAGAGCATGGCCGGGGACATCTTCCTGCTCGGGAACCAGAGCTGGAAGATCCGGCGTGTGGAGGCGGGCCGGGTGCGGGTGGAGAACGCCCACGGCGCCCCCCCCTCGGTGCCGTTCTGGAACGGCGAGGCCCCGGGGCGAACGCCGGAGCTGTCGGAGGAGGTCTCCCGCCTCCGCCAGGAGCTCGAGCCGATGCTGGACGATCCAGCGCTGGCCGAGGAGTTCCTGGTGCGTGAGTGCGCGGTGCCACCCGCAGGCGCCGAGCAGATCGTGCGGTATCTGCGGGTCGCCCGCGAGGCGCTGGGCGCGTTGCCCACCCAGCAAACCCTGATCGCGGAGCGGTTCTTCGACGAGGCGGGCGGGATGCAGCTGGTGGTGCACGCGCCGTTCGGCGCCCGGCAGAACCGTGCCTTCGGGCTGGCCTTGCGAAAGCGGTTCTGCCGCACCTTCGATTTCGAGCTGCAAGCAGCGGCCACGGACGAAGGCGTGCTTCTCTCGATGGGACCGCAGAACAGCTTTCCGCTGGAGTCCATCTTCGAGTTCCTCGCGCCCGGCACCATCGACGAGATGCTCACCCAGGCGGCGCTGCGGGCGCCGATGTGGGGCGTGCGCTGGCGGTGGAACGCGACCCGCTCGCTGGCGGTGTTGCGCAGCCGGGGCGGGAGGAGGATCCCGTTCAACATCCTGCGCATGCGGACGGACGACTTGCTGGCCCAGGTGTTCCCCGCCCAGGCCCAGTGCCAGGAGCACGATACGGGCGTGATCGAGCCGCCGGACCATCCGCTGGTCCGCGAGACCCTGCGGGATTGCCTGACCGAGGCGATGGACATCGAGGGCTTGCGCGGGCTGCTCGCCCGGATCGATCGCGGCGAGCTGCGGCTGATCGCGCGCGACACGCCGGAGCCGTCGCCGTTGTCGCACGAGATCCTCAACTCGGCGCCCTACGCCTACCTGGACGACGCCCCGCTCGAGGAGCGCCGCTCGCGCGCGGTGCAGCTGCGGCGCACGCTCGATCCCGGGGATGCGGCGTCGCTCGGAGCGCTGGACCGGGACGCGATCGCGGAGGTGGTGGCGCAGGCGACCCCGGACCTGCGCTCGGCGGACGAGCTGCACGATCTGCTCCTCACGCTGGTGCTGCTGCCCGTGGGGGAGGCGACGCGCTGGGAGGCCTGGCTCGAGGAGCTGCGCGCGGCCGGCCGGGCGGTGCTGCGCGACGGTTTCTGGCGTGCGGTGGAGCGCTCCGGCGCCGAGCTTCTCGACGCGGTGCGCGGCTGGGTCGGGATCACCGGGCCCATCACCGCGCCGGAGCTGGCCCGCAAGCTCGGGGTGGCGAGCGTCGAGGCGGAGCTCGCGGCGCTGGAAAACGACGGCCTGGTGCTGCGCGGGCGTTACCGGCAGGGCGCCAGCGAGACGGAGTGGTGCGAGCGAACGCTCCTGTCTCGTATCCACGGCCTCACGCTGGGGCGGCTGCGGCGGGAGATCGAGCCGGCCACCACGCAGGACTTCTTCCGCTTCCTGTTCCGCTGGCAGCACGTGCACCCTGGAACGCAGCTGCATGGTGCGCAGGGGCTGTCGGAGATCGTCGGGAAGCTGCAGGGGTTCCAGTCCGCGGCGGCCTCCTGGGAGAGCGACGTGCTGGCGGCGCGGCTGGCCCGCTACGACCGTACGCTGCTCGATCAGCTCTGCCTCTCGGGCGAGATCGCCTGGGGGCGGCTGGCGTGCGCGGATGAGTCGCCGCGCCGGGCTCCGCCGGGGCGCGCCACGCCCATCGCGCTGGTGCGCCGTGAGGATCTGCCTTGGCTGCTCGACGCGACCCGCGGGACCGGCGAGCCGCTGGGTGACCGGGCGCGCCTGCTCCTGGCGTTGCTCGAGCAGCGCGGCGCGCTGTTCCCGCACGAGCTCCGCGCGCAGACAGGCCTCTCCGGGCGCGATCTGAACGGGGCGCTCTGGGAGCTGGTGTCCGGCGGGCGGCTGACCTGCGACGGGTTCGCAGCCCTTCGCGGGCTCCTCGAGGGAAAGGCCCACGCCGCGTCGGGCCGCTGGTCGCTGCTGAGGCCGTACGAGCCGGAGCAGCGGGAGCCGGGGTGGCTGGAGAAGCTGGCGCGCCAGTACCTGCGCCGGTACGGAATCGTGTTCCGCGACCTGCTGGCGCGCGAGCCGCGGAGTCCTCCCTGGAGGGAGCTCCTCCAGATTTATCGCCGGCTAGAGGCGCGGGGGGAGATCCGGGGCGGCCGATTCGCGCAGGCCTTCTCGGGCGAGCAGTTCGCCCTGCCGGAGGCGGTGGACGCGATGCGCGCCGTGCGGAAGATCCCGAAGTCGGGCGAAGAGCGCGTCTCGCTGAGCGCCTGCGATCCGTTGAACCTCGTCGGCATCCTCACCCCGGGCGCCCGGGTGCCTGCCATGCCGCAGAACCGCGTCGCGTACGTGGACGGCGTGCCGGAGGACGGGGCAGCGCTGCGGAGTGCTTGAGCTTGTTTGAGGCGGTTGGTGGCGCGCTCGCCTGCGGACATCGGCTTCCCGACCGCGTCGTGCCGGGACGGTCTTCTTCGATGGTACCGGGGTCCTCCTCATCGGCACGAGTCTGTCGGCGATGCCCTGGGTCTGCGTCAGCGAAGTCGTCGGTCCAAAGGGTCCATGATCTACCCGGTCCGGACTGGAGAGGGATGCACTCTGTGCGTTCGCCTGCGGATGTCCGCCCTTTCAAGTGCCGCCGGCTCTGGTCGGATCGCCCGATGTTCCGTACATCGAAGCCGCTGCCGGGGCGGGCGTCCGGCATGCCAGCGCCCCGTGCACGGCCGGCGCGAACAGCAGGGGCGTGGACAGGAAGCGGGCAGGATCCCGGCTCGTGCCCGGAAGCCACTTGAAAGGGCGGACATTCCGTTTGTTCCCCTCACCGTCCTGGGTCGTGGCCGAACATGTCAGACCCCGCGCGTACGCTTTAAAAATGATCGCAAAGCAGCAGGAGCTTCCTCTTCCTCTCTGGGGCGGTGCGCGCAAGGGTGCAGGGCGGAAGCGCAAGAGCGCGCGACGGAACGTCGTTCATCGCACGCGTCCCGGTTTCAGCCGCGGCGCCCTGCACGTGACCACGCGCGTGCGGCAGGAAGTGTGGAACCTCCGCACGCATCGCTGCTTTCGTGAGCTGCGGCGTGCCCTCGAACGCGGCTGCGCCCGGTTCGGCTTTCGCCTCATTCACTTCTCGGTTCAGGGGAACCACATCCACTTCATCGTCGAGGCGCCCGACCAGCTCGCGCTCACGCGCGCCATGAAGGGCCTGGAGGTTCGCATGGCCCGCGCCCTGAACCGCGTCATGTGCCGGCGTGGACCGGTCTTCGCCGATCGCTACCACGCACACCTATTGACCATGCCGAGAGAGGCGCGGAACGCCTGCGACTACGTGCTCTCGAACTGGCGTGTTCATGCGGAACGCGAAGGCCGGCTCGTTCCTCGCGGCGCCGACCCTTACAGCTCAGCAGCACCCGATGCCGTAGGAACCCGGCGCGCGGAGTTCTGGCTGCTGCGAATCGGAATCTGGCGTGTGAAGTCCGAGAAGCTCCGAAGCCTTTGAATCAGCCCGCATCGCGAACAGTGGATTCAAGGCTACGGTCAATGCTGAGCTGGCGGACCGTTGATCAACGTTGCCGTTTTTCACCGCGATCCGTACTCGACGTTCGCATCCTGCAGGTTTCCGACAGGTACTTCGCCGGGGGCACGGACAGCCGCCCTTTTGGTCAGCAACGGGCAGACGATCAGGTCGACTCGTACTTCGTAGACGCGATACTTGGTTCGACGCCCTTGCCGGAATCCTGTTTTGTGGGCCTCCGGTGCTGAGCATCGTTCTGCTGGGGCGCTCGCTGCTGAAGCTGCGCAGAACCCCAGAACCGCTAGCTGAGCGGGCTTGACGACGAAACTCCCCGCTGCGCCGGATGTGCGCCCATTCAAGCCGCGCACGACAGTTCGCTGCGCTCGGAACTTGAAAGGGCGGACATCCCCCCAAGCGAGCGCGCGCCTTCGCCTCGCTGCCGCTCGCGCGGTCAGTGCGTCTGCTGCTGCTGCGCCTGCGCGTCCTTCTTCTGCTGCAGCTCCGCGATCTTCGCCGACAGCCCCTCGAACACCTTCTCCAGCTCCTCGATCTTTCCCTCGAGCTTCTTCACGTCGCCGGAGGTGGGGATGTTCATCGCCCCCAGGGCCGTGTGGGCCGCGCGCTCCGCCGTCGCCTTCGCTTCCAGCGCGGCGCTCATGGTCTTCTGCAGCGCGCCCATGAAGGTCTCGTTCTGGAGGAGTTGGGAGGCGAGCTTGCTCATCCGCTCTTCCCCGGTCGCGATCATCTTCTTCAGCACTTCGTTGTCGCGGAGCATGGGCACGTCTCCCGGCGGGTGTTCCCGCGCCAATCTAATGAGGTGCCGCTCCAAGTCAAGCGAGGTTGACGCACCTCCGAGCGGACACTACAGTCGCGCGCCCCATGCCGGCCCTCCTCGATCGCCGCCTCGTCGTGGTGACAGGCAAGGGCGGCACCGGTAAGAGCACGATGTCGGCGGCCGTGGCGCTGGCGGCTGCACGGCGTGGAAAAAGGGTGCTGGTCTGCGAGGTGGTGGCCAAGGAGCGCGTGGCCGACTTCTTCGGGAAGCCCGCTTCTGGACCGCAGATCCGCGAGCTCGTCCCCAACCTGTACAGCGTCCACGTCCGGCCGCGCGAGGCGATGCGCGAGTACGCGCTGATGACCTTGAAGTACGAGACGCTCTACAAACTCGCCTTCGAGAATCCCGCCGCGCGTTATTTCCTCGCGGCGGCCCCGTCGCTCGCCGAGATCGTCATGCTCGGAAAGGTCTGGTGGCATGCGACCCAGGAGGTCGAGCGCGGGCGGACCCGCTGGGACCTGGTGGTCCTCGACGCTCCCGCCACTGGGCACGGCCTGACCTTTCTCACGGTGCCCGAGACCTTCCTCCGTCTGGTGAACGAAGGGCCGCTCGCGCGCGACATGCGCTCCATGATGTCGCTCCTGGCCGACCCGGCGAAGTGCAGCATCTGCATCGTCACTCTTCCGGAGGAGATGCCCGCCAACGAGGCCATCGAGCTCGATCGTGCGCTCCGCCAGCACCACTTCCCGGCGGGCCCGCTGTTCCTCAACGGGGTGTTCGCGTCGCGGTTCACGCCATACGAAGTCGCGGCCGTGACCCGCGGCGGGCCGCTCCTGGCCGCCGCGGGCGAGGCGGCCGACAACCACGAATCGCGCGCGGAGCTCTCCCGGCACTATGAGGCGGTGTTGCGCGACACCGTGCCGCGCGAGCTGATGAAGGTGCCCTTCCTGTTCGAGCGCAGCTTCGGGGCGCAGGCGATCGACAAGGTCGCCCACGCCATCGAGGGGGCGCTGTGAAACCGCTGGAGGGGCGCAAGGTCATCTGCTGCGTTGGATCGGGCGGGGTGGGAAAGACCACCACCGCCGCGGCGCTCGCGCTCCGCGCCGCGATGGAGGGGAAGCGGACCCTGGTCTTGACCATCGATCCTGCGCGGCGGCTGGCGAACAGCCTCGGGCTCAAGCATCTGGGCAACCAGGAGACGCGGATCGAACCGGCGCATTTTGCCGAGGCGAACCTTTCGCCGCGCGGCGAGATGTGGGCGATGATGCTCGACCTCAAGCGCACCTGGGACGAGCTGGTGCGCCGCGATGCCCGCACTCCGCAGCAGGCCGAGGCGATCCTCAACAACAAGATCTACCAGATGCTCTCCACCGCCATGGCCGGCAGCCTGGAGTACATGGCGATGGAGAAGGTGTACGAGGTCTACTCCAACGGGGGCTTCGACGTGATCGTGCTCGACACGCCGCCCACCAGCAACGCGCTCGACTTCCTGCGCGCGCCCAACCGCATCCTGGACGTGCTCGACAACAACGCCATGCGCCTGGTGCTCGGGCCCGTGCTCAAGGCGGGGAAGGTCGGCTTGCGGCTCCTGGCCGGGCCCTCCAATCTGGTGCTCCGGACGCTGGCCCGCTTCACCGGGAAGAGCTTCCTCACCGACCTGGCCGCCTTCATGGTCGCGTTCGAAGGGATGTACGAAGGCTTCAAGGAGCGGGCCTCGAAGGTCAAGGACCTGCTCGCCTCCCCGCGGACCGGCTTCGTGCTGGTCACCAGCCCGAATCCCCTGACCACTCAGGAAGCGCTGTTCTTCCACCGGGCGCTGGAAACCGACGGCATCCGAGCCGCGGCCGTGGTGGTCAACAGGGTGCAGCGCGATCCGCGGCGGCACGGAGGGGCCGACAGCCTGCCTGCGCTGCGCGAGGCGCTGCAGCTCGCGCAGATCAAGGACGAGAACAACCTCGCGGAGCGCCTCTGCCAGACTCTCGCCGAGCAGACCATCCTGGCGGATCTGGACCGGCGAGAGGTCGACCGGCTGCGCGACACCCTGCGCGGCGTTCCGTTGTTCACCGTGCCCCGCTTGCGGAAGGACGTGCATGACCTGGCCACCCTGTGGCAGATCGTCGAGTACCTGGGAGACGAGTGATGTTCCACACCGCGACCATCGAGCTGCCCACCACCAAGAAGCAGGAGATGATCGACGTCACCAAGCGGGTGCGCGCGATCGTCGTCGCCAGCAACGTGCAGTCCGGCCTCTGCTCCATCTTCTGCGGGCACACCACTGGCGCGATCACGGTCAACGAGAACACCGACCCCGACGTGCAGACGGACATCCTCAACGCCCTGGAACGAGCGGTGCCGCGCAACGAGAAGTACTACAAGCACGAGGAAGGCAATGCGCACGCGCACGCGAAGGCGGCGGTGCTGGGGTTCTCCGAGACCATCCCTGTCCAGGGCGGCAAGCTCGGGCTCGGCACCTGGCAGGCCATCTACTTCTGCGAGTTCGACGGGCCGCGCAACCGGAAGCTCGTCGTGACGGTGATGGGGTGAAGCACGGGGTGGCGGCGGAGCGCCTGCGCACCGCGCTGCCCGGGCCGGACTGATCATGTCGATGTTGCACGCGCGCGGTCTTTCCCTCCGCTATGGCCCCAAGGTGCTGCTGGACGGCGCCAGCTTCTCGCTCGGACACCGCGATCGGGTGGGCCTGATCGGCCCGAACGGCAGCGGCAAGAGCACCTTGATGAAGATCCTCTCCGGCCAGATCGAGCCCGATGCCGGGAGCGTGCAGCTGGTTCGCAGGGCGCGCGCTGCGTACTTGCCGCAGGAGCTTTCGGAGCTGCCGCCGGGATCGATCCTGGAAGGCGTTCTCTCCAGCGTCCCCGGGCGCACCTGGCTCGAGTCCCGCATCGCCGCCGCCGAGGCCGCGCTGGCGGAAGCGCGCTCGGAGGAGGATCAGGTGGAGCTCGGCGGCGAGCTGGCCGAGCTGCACGAGGAGCTCGGCCACCACGAGGAGCTCTACGGCCGCCACCGCGCCGAGGAGATCCTCTCCGGGCTGGGCTTTCCGCAGTCGGCGTTCGCCCGCTCCGCCTCCGAGCTGTCCGGCGGATGGAAGATGCGCGCCGCGCTCGCATCCCTGCTGTTGCAGGATCCCGAGCTCCTGCTCCTGGACGAACCCACCAATCACCTCGACGTCCCCACAATGGAGTGGTTCGACGCTTTCCTGCGCCGGTCGCGCAAAGCGCTCCTGCTCGTCTCGCACGATCGGGAGTTCCTCGACCGCCAGATCGACCGCGTGCTCTCGCTGGAGCCCGAAGGGCTGCGCAGCTACGCGGGCGACTACGAGCGGTATCTGACGGCGCGGGCGCAGGAAGAGGACCTGCTCGCGGCGCAGGCCGAGAAGCAGTCCCGCCGCAGGGCGCAGATGCAGGCGTTCATCGAGCGGTTCCGCGCCACGGCGAGCAAGGCCCGCCAGGTGCAGAGCCGCGTCAAGCTGCTGGAGAAGGAAGAGATCGTGCAGGTGCGCGAGGAGCGCGCCACGGTGCGCTTCCGCTTTCCCGAGGCGCTGCGCAGCGGCCGCGAGGTCGCGCGGCTCGATCGCGTTTCCAAGGGGTATGGCGGAAGGTCCGTGTACCGGGACCTCTCGGCCCAGGTGCTGCGCGGAGACCGCATCGCCGTCATCGGGCTCAACGGCGCCGGGAAGACCACGCTGCTCAAGCTGCTGGCGCAGGAGATCGCGCCCGACGGGGGCGCCCTGGCGCTGGGGCACAACGTAGTGACGGGATACTTCGCGCAACACCACACCGAGAGGCTCGACCCCTCGCGCACGGTCCTCGAAGAGGTGCATGGCCTGGTGCCCACCCAGCCGCAGAGCTGGGTGCGCGGCGTGCTCGGCGCCTTCCTCTTCTCCGGCGACGACGTCGACAAGCGCATCTCCGTGCTCTCCGGGGGCGAGCGCGCGCGGGTCGCCCTGGCCCGGCTGCTGGTGGTGCCCTCCAACTTCCTGCTCATGGACGAGCCGACCAACCACCTCGATCTCGACTCGTCGGAAGCCCTGATCGATGCCCTCACGCGTTACCAGGGCACGCTCTTGTTCGTCTCGCACAACCGGAGCTTCGTGAACGGGCTGGCGACCCAGGTCTGGGAGGTGCGCGACGGGCAGATCGACGCCCAGCCCGGCGACCTGGACGACTGGTCCCGCCGGCGCGCTGCGCAAACGCCGGGGACCGGTCCCGCGGCACAGGTGAGAGCGGTGCCCGGAGGACAAGGCTCGCAGGCGCGCCGCGAGCGGGCGCTGCAGCGCGAGCAGCGGGACAAGGTGCTCGGGCCGATCAAGCGCGCCATTGCCGACCTGGAGCAGCGGATCGCGGAGCTCGAGCAGGAGAAGAGGTCCGCGGAGGCGCAGCTCGCCGACCCGGTACTGTTCTCGGATCCGGCGCGCAGCACGCCGCTGGTGACCGCGTACCGGGACGCGTCGCGCAAGCTGGAGGAGCTGTACGCGCGCTGGGAGCACAAGAACGAGGAGCTTGCGGCGGCGGAGTCCGGGATCGCGTGAGAGCGCTGGCGCGCGAGCACCACCACCGCCCAGGAATGCACACCGGCGACCTTGCCGCGCTGCAGCGGGAAATTCCACGCCGCCGAGGCCGCCCCTATACTGTGGGCCATGAAGCGCGCCATTCTCTGGGTCTTCGCGCTGGCGATGCTCGGGGGCCTCGGACTGTTCGGTTGGCGACTCGCCGACGAGCGCCGGTTCGCGGCCACGCCGTACGGCGAGGGCTCGCGGACGGTGAGCATCCCCTCCGGCACCGGCCCCCGCGCGCTGGCGAAGCTGTTGGCCGACGCGCGCGTCGTCTCCGACGCCAACCGCTTCTTCACCCACCTCCACTGGTTCCGGCGCAACGCGCACACCAAGGCGGGCGAGTACCAGTTCGAGGGAGCGCTGCTTCCGGACGACGTGCTGGGCAAGCTGGTGCGCGGCGACATCAAGCTGTACCGCTTCACCGTGGCCGAAGGGCTCCGCGCCGACGAGATGGCGCCGGTCATCGCTGCTACCGGGCTGTGCCCGGCGGCGGAGTTCCTGAAGATCGCCCGCGATCCCTCCTCCCCGAAGAAGTACGGCGTTCCCGGGCCGTCGTTGGAGGGCTACCTCTTCCCCGATACCTACTCCCTCCCCCGCGGCGCCGGCTGCGGCGGCGTCGTGCACGCGCTGGTGTCCCGCTTCCAGAAAGCCTGGCAGGACGCCGATGCCCGGCGCCTTTCCTCGGTGACGCTCGACGAGCTCCAGGCCGTGACCCTGGCCAGCATCGTGGAGAAGGAGACTGGCCGGCCCGAGGAGCGGCCGCGCATCTCTTGCGTGTTCCACAACCGGCTGAAGAAGAAGATGAGGCTGCAGACGGACCCGACGGTGGTCTATGCGCTCCTGCTCTCGCACGACTTCAAATGGGACCACAACATCCACAAGGACGATCTCTCGCTCCCACACCCGTACAACACGTACTTCATCAAGGGGCTGCCACCGGGTCCGATCGCCAACCCGGGACTGGCGGCGCTGGAGGCGGCGCTGCATCCGGTCGCCTGCGACGATCTCTTCTTCGTATCGCGCAACGACCACACGCACGTCTTCTGTCCCGACCTGAAGTGCCACGAGGCGAACGTGCGCAAGTTCCAGGTCGACTACTTCCGCAGGCGGCGCGGGTGATCCCGGCCGGCTAGCCCCGGCGCCGCAGCCAACTCAGGGGCTACGCTTGAGCGAGGCAGGTGCGCAACGGCGGTACACGGTCGCGTAGGTGTACCGCTGCGCGGCACAGAACGGCAGCTCGCGGAACTCGAAGCGATCCTCCTTGAAGTGGCCCAGGCGCCCGTGCTCGACCAGGACGGCGAGGGTGGGTGCGCGCGAAGCGATCCTTCGCTCGAGATCCTCTCTCCAGCGGGAGCGAAGCAACTTCGCCTCCGGAAGCCCGGATGCGAGCACCAGGGGGATGTCGAGGTAGTAGGTGCTCTCGTCCACCAGCACCAGGTCGTCACCCGACGCCTGTGCCTTGAGCCAGTCCGCGGCCTCGGCGATGCCGGGCGGCAGCGAGCCGATCGGGGCCATGGGCCGTGCCCATTCCGCCAGCCCTCCGGTCCGGTTCCAGCACAGCGCCGCGAGGACCAAGGGCGTCGCCAGGGCCAGGGCGGCCGCGACTGCGCGGGCCGGACGGGCCAGGAGCGCCAACGCATCATGGGCGAACACGAGCGACAGGGCTGCCGCGACCATCGTGAAGCGGGCCATGGGGTAGAAGTCCGCCATCACGGCGGCGCGGAAGGTGAAGTAGACGGCCGGAATCCAGGCGAGCGCGACCAGCTCCCACCCCTGCTCTCGCCGGCGGACGGCCCGCGCAGAGCCCCAGAGCCCGAGGAACCCGAGCGCCGGCGTCGCCACGACACAAGCCGCCAGGGGCCAGTACACGAGCGCGCCAAGTCGGGTCCAGAAGGGGCCGGAGCTGTCGAGCGCCATCCTCGCGAGCTGCGCGTGGTCGCGGTCGATGTGGTGGATGGGCGCGAGCGGATCTCCGGCCCAGCGCGCATTCACCCACATCCAGAACAGCGCGGGAGCGGCGGCGAGGGCGCAGAAACCCAGCGCGGTGGCGACCTTCCGGTGGCGCCAGAACAGGAGGGCGCCGAAGAGCGGCACGTACATCCACCCGTCGTACCGGACCAGCCCCGCCGCCCCCAGGAGCAGCGCGGAGCCGGGCACGCGGTCCTCGAGCGCAAGCAGCAGCGCTCCGAGGAGCAGGGCCAGGAACACCGCTTCGCTGGCCCCGGTCGCGCTCGCCTGGATGTGCAGCGGGGAGAGCGCGAGGCCGAGGGCGGCCCAGAAGCCTGCCCCAGGGCCGCGCTCGCGCCCGGCAATCCGGTACAGCAGCCAGACGCCCGCCAGCCCGCAGGCGAGCGAGAGGAGCCGCGCCGCGAAGATGCGGTCGCCCAGCAGTCGCACGAGCGCGCCGATGAGGGTGAGGTGCAGTGGGCCGTACTGATACGATTCCAGGAATCCGTGCCAGAGATGGGGATCCGCCGCCCACCGTTCGGCGAGCTCGATGCGCACCGGCGCGTCGCCGTAGTGTTCGTATCCGTACGCGAAGGGCGCGGCGCGCGCGAGGGCGGCGACCGCGAGCGGGAACAGCAGATCGCGCTTCAAGTGTTCCAGTGAATGAAGTTGTGCACCGCCCGGTCCACCTTTATGCAATGTACGACGCCTTCGCAGCATGACGACGGACAAAAAGCAACGGCTGTCACCCCGGAAGCGTTTTTGTCAGAGCGCGTTGCAGGCCCTATGCTGCGGAGCTAGGTTCGCCACGTTCCGAGGCGCCTGCGGGCGCCAGAGGGGATAAGTCAAGATGCCGACGCTGCGCGACTCCGGCGACATGAACCTCGTGACGAGGATCGCCGCACTCCAGGACAAGACGAGCTTCAAGGAGCTCCACTGGGACGGGTCGATCGAGGATTATCTCAAGATCGTGCGTGAGAACCCGCGCGTGACGCGCACCGCGTTCCAGCGCATCTACGACATGATCCTCAGCCATGGGAAGACCGAGTACATCGACAACAAGAAGCGGCTGATCCGCTACCACTTCTTCCACGACGAGCCGAGCGGCGGCCGGGACGCGGTGTACGGCCTCGACGTTCCGCTGATGAAGCTGGTCAACGTCTTCAAGAGCGCCGCGCAGGGATACGGCACCGAGAAGCGCGTGATCCTGCTGCACGGGCCGGTGGGCTCCTCGAAGAGCACCATCGTGCGGCTGCTCAAGAAAGGGCTCGAGGAGTACTCGCGCACGCCGGAAGGCGCGCTCTATACGTTCTCCTGGGTGCTGGAGAAGAAGCGCGACGACGGCACCACGCACCGCGAGGTGTTCAACTCCCCGATGAACGAGGACCCGCTGCTGCTCATTCCCGAAGAGTGGCGCGAGAAGGTGTTCGCGGACCTTGCCTCGCCCGACGCGGGCTTCCAGGTCCCGGTGCGCGGGGATCTCTGCCCCGCCTCGCGGCTCATCTTCCGCGAGCTGATGACCGAGTACAAAGGCGACTTCGCCAAGGTGATGTCGCACGTCCGCGTCCGGCGCCTGCTGCTCAGCGAGAAGGACCGCATCGGCATCGGCACCTTCCAGCCCAAGGACGAGAAGAACCAGGATTCGACCGAGCTGACCGGCGACGTGAACTACCGCAAGATCGCGGAGTACGGGTCGGACTCGGATCCGCGCGCCTTCAACTTCGACGGCGAGTTCAACATCGCCAACCGCGGCATCATCGAGTTCGTCGAGGTGCTCAAGCTCGACGTAGCCTTCCTCTACGACCTGCTGGGCGCGTCGCAGGAGCACCGGATCAAGCCGAAGAAGTTCCCGCAGACCGACATCGACGAGGTGATCATCGGGCACACCAACGAGCCCGAGTACAAGAAGCTCCAGAACAACGAGTTCATGGAGGCCCTCCGGGACCGCACGGTGAAGATCGACATCCCCTACATCACCAAGCTCAACGAGGAAGTGAAGATCTACGAGAAGGACTACAACTCGCACAAGATCCGCGGCAAGCACATCGCGCCGCACACGCTGGAGATGGCGGCGATGTGGGCGGTGCTCACCCGGCTCGAGGAGCCGAAGAAGCACAACCTGACGCTCTTGCAGAAGCTGAAGCTCTACAACGGCAAGACCCTGCCCGGCTTCACCGAGGACAACATCAAGGAGCTGCGCAAGGAGGCGAACCGGGAGGGCATGGAAGGGATCAGCCCGCGATACGTGCAGGACAAGATCTCCAACGCGCTGGTGAGCGACAAGGGAGAGGGCTGCGTCAACCCCTTCATGGTGCTCAACGAGTTGGAGAGCGGGCTGCGGCACCACTCGCTGATCTCCAGCGAAGAGGTGCGCAAGCGCGACCGCGAGCTCTTGAGCGTGGTGAAGGGCGAGTACGAGGACATCGTGAAGAACGAGGTCCAGCGCGCCATCTCGGCCGACGAGGACGCCATCGCCAAGCTCTGCGGCAATTACATCGACAACATCAAGGCGTATACGCAGCGGGAGAAGGTCCGCAACAAGTACACCGGCCAGTACGAGGAGCCGGATGAGCGCCTGATGCGCGCCATCGAGGAGAAGATCGACATCCCCGAGTCGCGCAAGGACGACTTCCGCCGCGAGATCATGAACTACATCGGCGCCCTCGCCATCGAGGGGAAGACGTTCAACTACCGGACCAACGAGCGGCTGCACAAGGCCCTGGAGCTGAAGCTCTTCGAGGACCAGAAGGACTCGATCAAGCTCAAGAACCTGGTCTCCAGCGTGGTCGACAAGGACACCCAGGAGAAGATCGACATCGTCAAGGACCGGATGATCAAGTCCTACGGGTACTGCGAGATCTGCAGCACCGACGTGCTCAACTTCGTGGCGTCGATCTTCGCCCGGGGCGACGCGAAGGACTAGCCCCGGCCCCGAATGGGGCTCAAGGGATGCTCCCTTCGGTTTTCGGGGCAAGCGCAGGGCACATGATCCTGGAGCTCCTCAAGCGGGCCACGCTGATCTGGCTGGGCTTCTTCGTGCTTGCCTTCGTGAACGGGGCCATCCGCGAGGTCAGGATCAAGCGGCCGTCGGGGAGCCCGCGGCGCATCACCTTTCGGCGCTCACCGCGGTCCTGCTGTTCACGGGGTACGCGTTCCTGGTCGAGGGCCCGCACAACAACTTTGATCGCGTGCACTTGGGGTTTACACTGACGAGCTGGAGGTCCGGGTGCCGCTGAAGATCAAACAGGACCACTCCCGGTTTCGCGAGATCATCCGCGGGCGGATCAAGGAGAATCTCCGCAAGTACATCCAGAAGGGCGAAATGATCGGGAAGAAGGGCAAGGACCTGATCACCATCCCGGTCCCGTCCATCGACATCCCGCACTTCCGCTACGGCCACAAGGACCAGGGGGGGGTGGGGCAGGGCGACGGCCAGCCCGGCACCGTGCTCGCTCCCGGCGCCGTCGAAGGCGACGGGAAGGGCAAGGCGGGGCAGGGGGAAGGACAGCACTCGCTGGAAGTCGATCTCTCGCTCGACGAGCTGGCGGAAATCCTGGGCGAGGAGCTGGCGCTCCCGCGCATCCAGAGCAAGGGCAAGAAGAACCTGACGACGCCGAAGGTGAAGTACACCGGCGTGCACACCACCGGCCCCGAGTCCCTGCGCCACTTCAAGCGCACCTACAAGCAGGCGCTGAAGCGCAGCATCGCTTCCGGGACCTACAATCCCAAGATCCCCATCGTCGTTCCCACGCGCGAGGACAAGCGGTACCGGAGCTGGCGCATGACGGAGCTGCCGCAGTCGAACGCGGTGGTGATCTACATGATGGACGTCTCGGGCTCCATGGGCGACGAGCAGAAGGAGATCGTCCGCATCGAGAGCTTCTGGATCGATACCTGGCTGCGCGCCAACTACAAGGGTCTGGAGACGCGCTACATCATCCACGACGCGGTGGCGCGCGAAGTGGACCGCGAGACGTTCTTCCACACCCGGGAATCAGGTGGGACCATGATCAGCTCGGCGTACAAGCTCTGCCGGGACATCATGGACGCGGATTACGACTCGGGATCCTGGAACATCTACCCCTTCCACTTCTCCGACGGGGACAACTGGAGCGCCGACGACACCCGCACCTGCGTCGGGCTGCTCAAGGGCGAGATCCTCACCAAGGTGAACCAGTTCGCGTATGGGCAGGTCGAGAGCCCGTACGGGAGCGGTCAGTTCATCAAGGACCTGCGCGAGGCGTTCGACGGCGTCGAGAACGTGGCGCTCTCGGAGATCGCCAACAAGGACGCCATCTACAACTCCATCAAGGACTTCCTGGGGAAGGGCTCCTAGCGTGAACGAGAACAGGGACACGCGTCTTCCACCCCACCTGAGCGACATCCAGCGCGAGATCGAAGGATACGCGAAGGCGTTCGGCCTCGACTTCTACGAGACCATCTTCGAGGTGCTGGGGTACGACGAGATCAACATGGTGGCCGCTTACGGCGGCTTCCCCAACCGCTATCCGCACTGGCGGTTCGGCATGGAGTACGAGCAGCTCTCCAAGGGGTACGAGTACGGCCTCTCGAAGATCTACGAGATGGTGATCAACAACAACCCCTCGTACGCGTACCTGCTCGAATCCAACATGGACGTGGACCAGAAGCTGGTGATGGCCCACGTCTACGGCCACGTCGACTTCTTCAAGAACAACTTCTCCTTCCAGCACACCAACCGCAAGATGATGGACGAGATGGCGAACCACGCCACCCGGCTCCGGCGCATCATCGACAAGGTGGGCATCGAGCCGGTCGAGACGTTCATCGACCGCTGCCTCTCACTGGAGAACCTGATCAACCAGCACGCGCCGCACTTCCCCGCCAAGAGCCGCGAAGAAGTCGTGGAGCAGCCCATCGAGGTGCGCGGGTTCAAGACGAACCGCGAGTACATGGCGCAGTTCATCAATCCCAAGGAGTTCCTCGACGAGCAGCGCAAGAAGCTCGAGGACGAGCGCGCGCAGAAGAAGAAGTTTCCGGAGAAGCCCGAGCGCGACGTGCTGGCGTTCTTGATCGAGAACGCGCCGCTGGAGCGGTGGGAAGCCGACGTGCTCGCGGTGATCCGGGAAGAGGCTTATTACTTTGCGCCACAAGCTCAAACGAAGATAGCTAATGAAGGTTGGGCCTGTTTGAAAGTGAATTCAAGGACTTACACCGACCGCGGCCTCTTGACCATGGGGCAGCTAGTCGCCGGCGAGTCCGGCATGGTGTCCGACGGAGAGACGCCGCGGCGGGTCTACGACCATCACATCATCCGCGATCACGCGACAGTTACGATTCTGACGCGCCGCGGTCTACAGCTTTGCGGTTCGAACAACCATCGGATTCTCGCCGATGATCGGCAGACGTGGCGGCGCCTCGACGAGGTCGCGTTGGGAGATCGCATCGCGATTGCGGGAGGCGCAGGACTGTGGCCTTCCGAGTCGGTTCAGGTGAAATGGGAGCCGCAGCGCAGGATGACGTTGGAGGATGTCGCTGAGCTGTCAGATGCGACCCTCAACCAGGTGTCGAGTTACCTGTATCGATCGGGCGCTCCAACAGCGGCGATGCGCATCCCTGTCGAACAGTGGGAACAGCAGGCGATGCCGGCCCAGAGTGTTCGCCGCAAGGCCATCCGCGTTCCGAAAGTTGTCGATATCAAGCTTGCAGCATTTCTTGGCTACATGGTCGGAGATGGTCACATCAGCCGCGTCAAGCGGTGCCTGGGCCTCACGTCAGGCGATGAACCGCAAGCGCGTCACTTCGCCGAAATCTCGTACGAGCTTTTCGACCTACTCTGTACGTTCAGGTTGGACGAGAATCGCTACCGCGTTCTGCTGCACTCCGAGAGCCTCGCGGATTTCCTCGTCGATGGGCTCGGGTTGACGCACGGTCCCAGCGCGCGCTCGAAGCAGATCCCGGAATGTGTCCTGCGTTCTCCGAAGGAAGTAGTTGCCGCATTCCTGCGCGCCTACTTCGATTGCGACGGGTATGCGGGAAAGAGCGGGGTCATCCTCAGCACGTCGAGCGAAATCATGAGCGAGCAGGTCCAACTGCTCCTGCTCAACTTTGGCATCCTTTCAGGGCGGCACCTGCAGAAGGATGGGTGCTGGCACGTAATGGTACTTGGCGCGTCGGCCGCGAAGTTCGCGGAGGAGATCGGATTCGGGCTTGAGCGAAAGCAACGGGCGCTGAACGAATACGTGTCCAATCGCAAGTGGTTCAAGAAAGAGAAGTGGGAGGACGAGATCGTCGAAATCACCCACGGCCGCGCCGACGTCTACGACATCTCCGTCGAGGAAACCCACCGCTACGCCGCCTGCGGCTTCATCAACCACAACTCCTACTGGCACTCGACGATCATGACCACTCGCGCCCTCAAGGACAGCGAGATCATCGACTACGCCGACCACCACTCCGGAACCATGGGAACGCGCCCGGGCGCCATCAACCCGTACAAGCTGGGCATCGAGCTCTGGCGTCACGTCGAGGAGCGCTGGAACAAGGGGCGGTTCGGCAAGGAGTACGACGAGTGCGACGACCTGCGCGCCCGCCGCGCGTGGGACAAGAAGCTGGGCCTGGGCCGCCAGAAGATCTTCGAGGTGCGCAAGCACTACAACGACGTCACCTTCATCGACGAGTTCCTCACGGCCGACTTCGCTGTGGAGCAGAAGTTGTTCGTCTACGGCTTCAACGAGAAGGCGAACCGCTGGGAGATCCTCGACCGCGAGTTCCAGAAGGTGAAGCGCAAGCTGCTGCAGCAGCTCACCAACTTCGGGCAGCCGATCATCGAGGTGATCGACGGCAACTTCGAGAACCGCGGAGAGCTCTTGCTCGCGCACCGGCACGACGGCGTCGATCTCCGCATCGATTACGCCAAGGATACGCTGACGAATCTGCAGGCGATGTGGCGGCGGCCCGTGGGCATCGTCACCCGCGTCGACGGCAAGGGCGTCCTGATGAGATACGACGGGCGCGATCACACGGACCGCAAGGTCGAGCTCTGATGCCGGGGACCGGCCCCGTGGTCGAGAAAGGTTTGCGGGGACTGGTCGCGCGGGCTTTCGGCCTCACCGAGGACGCCGTCTACATCGGCATGGGCGTGCTGCTCGCGTTCAGCGCGGTCGCGCTCCTGATCTCCGGCGGCCTGTCGCTGTGGAACGCGACGATCCGGGGCGCGCCCTTGGAGGCCGTGATCGGGCTCCTGGATCGCACCCTGCTGGTCCTGATGCTGGTGGAGCTGCTGTACACGGTGCGCGTCTCCTTCCGGCAGCATGCGCTCCTGCCGGAGCCCTTCCTGATCGTGGGCCTGATCGCGGCCACCCGCCGCATCCTGGTGGTCACCGCCGAGTTTTCCGTCAAGGGCGAAGCGAACCCGGAGAAATTCAAGGAGGGGATGCTGGAGATCGCCCTCCTGACGTTCATGGTGGTGGCGCTGGTCGCATCCCTGCTCATGCTGCGCAGCAAGGAAAAGAGCAAGAACGAGCTCGCGATCGCGGGCTGATCAGTGCGACGCGGGTCAGCGCCAGCGGAACACGCGCAGCGCGGCGATAAAGGTGATCGCGGCGGTCCCGGCCAGCAGGGCGCACTGCGGCGCGACCGCGCGCAGCCCGCCGCCGTCGATCATCACCGCGCGCAGGGCATCGTTCAGCGCGGTGAGCGGGAGGACTCTCAGCAGAGGCTGCACGCCCTCCGGAAAGCGTGCTGTGGAAAAGAAGACCCCGGACGCCACGAACATGGGCAGCATGACCAGGTTGATCAGGCCGCTCACCGTCTGCGTGTTCTGCGCCCGCGACGCGACCAGGAGCCCCAGCCCCGCGAACGCCAGGGCACCGAGCAGCGAGATGCCGAGGAGCAGCAGAATCGATCCCGCGACGCCGACCTGGAAGACGAGGTAGGCGAAGCCGAGCAGGACCGGAAGCTCCATCAACAGGAAGAGCGCCCGCATGACCACGAAGGACCAGAGGAACTGTGCCCGCGACATCGGCGTGGCCACCAGCCGCTTGAGCAGCTTCTTGGTGCGCATGTCGACGATGACGTAGCCGACGCCCCACATCCCGGCGGACATCAGCTGCATTCCCAGGAGCCCCGGGATGAGGAAGTCGATGTAGCGGGAACCGGGCTCGATCACCGGTTTGTCGACCGTGGCCGGAGGGCCGCGGGGATGCAGCGCCGTATCGGCCAGCGCCCGCGCCAGCCGGCTCTCGGCGCGCGCCGGATCGTAGAGGTACGAAATGGGCGGTCCCGGCAGGACCACGAGGTCGGCCTTGCCGGTGCGGAGGGCCTCCCGCGCGGCCAGCTCGTCCAGGAGGCGCGGGCGCAGCTGGGCGTCGGCGGCGAGCGCGCGCTCCAGCTCCGGCGACACGACGGCGACGATGGACGGCTCCGCCGCGCGGTTCCGGAACGCGATGCCCAGGGCGATGGAGAGCAAGAGCGGGAATCCGAAGGTCCAGAATACGGCGCCCGGTTCCCGGAAGAAGATGCGCAGGCGCGCCAGGGTCAGCTCCCAGAGCGGGGAGCTGACGGGTGCGGACGTCGCGCTCGGACGAGGGGCGTTCACTCGCGCAGCCGCCTTCCGGTGAGGTGCACGAACACGTCTTCCAGGGTGGCATGGTGGGTGGAAAGGCGGGTGAGACCGAAAGGCTCGGCGCGGGCGAGGATCGCCGGCAAGGCGACGTGAAGCTGCTCGACCGTGAGCGCCATGCCGTCGGCGCTGCGTCTTGCGCCACGGACGGATGGAAGTCGGTCCATCTCCTCCGGCCCCAGCGGGCGTTCGGTGGCGAGCTCGACCACCTGCTGCCCGCCGAGCGAGGCGATCAATTCCTGAGGCGTTCCCAGCGCGATCACCTTGCCCTTGTCGACGATGGCGACGCGATCGCAGAGACGCTCCGCCTCGTCCATGTAGTGGGTGGTGAGCAGGACCGTCCGGCCCCGCGCCTTGAAGCCCAGCACCACGTCCCAGAGCTGCCGGCGCGACTGCGGATCGAGCCCGGTGGTGGGCTCATCGAGGAAGAGGACGTCGGGATCGCTCACCAGAGCGCAGGCGACGGCCAGCCGCTGCTTCTGCCCGCCGGAGAGCCGCTCCGTCCAGGAGGTGCGCTTGTCCTGGAGGGCCACCTGCTCGAGCACCTCGTCGACTGGCCGGCCCCGGTCGTAGAAGGAGCGGAACATGCGCAGGTTCTCCTCCACCGTCAGGCGATCGGGCAGGTGCGTTTCTTGAAGGGACACGCCCACCCTCTGGCGGAGGGCGCGCTCGTCGCGCGCCCAGGCCATCCCGAGCACCTCGACCCTCCCGTCCGTGGGCTCGTTCAGGCCCTCGAGGATCTCCACCGTGGTGGTCTTGCCCGCCCCGTTGGGCCCGAGCAGGCCGAAGCATTCCCCACTGGCAATCTCCAGATCGAGCCGATCCACGGCGGTGACCTCGCCGTACTGCTTGACCAGCTTCTCGCAGCGAAGCGCCGCAGTCGGGGAAGACACCAGATCCTACCTGCGCCTCGGGCGCGCGACCTCGATGCGGACCGGCTTGTCCTTGAGCGGCTTTCCGCTCGCCGCCACGTAGGCCTCCCGCGCGTCGGGCCGGATCAGCACGTAGGCGTAGCGCCCCTTGAGATCGACCGCCAGGGCGGTGTCGCGCGGCTGTCCCGCCAGATCGGCGAGGGCGGACATCAGCGACTCGGCCGTCCAGCCCTGGTCGGCGCCCTGCTCGACGTAGAGCTTCACCCGGTCGGTCGGCGCCTCCGCCTGCAGCCGCGCGGGTGGCGGAGCCGCCTCGAGCCTGGGCTTGCGGTGGTCCCGGTCGCGCTTGCGGCGCGCCTCCTTCTGCTCCTTCTGCACTTTCTCCACCTGGTGGCTCTCGAGGAGCTTCTCGCCGGCAGCCCGGATCTGCGCCTTCTCCATCCGGTGGTGCGTGAAGAAGTACCGGAGCGCATACGCCAGCAGCACACGGCCGTCATCGCGCGCCATCAGATCCTGGGCCAGGGGAAGGAAGGCCTCGAAGGCCACGCCGCTCTGCATCACGTCCCGCAGCTCGCGGATGTGCTTCTCCGTCCAGAGCACGCGGGCCTCGTCCGGGGTAGGCAGCTTCCGCACCTCGAACTGGATCCCGTACTTCTTCTCCAGCGCCGAGAGCGTGTTCAGCTCCGCGCCGGAGACGAGGCTGATGGCCGTTCCCTTCTTCCCGATCCGCCCGGTGCGGCCGACGCGGTGGAGATACACCGCTGGATCCTCCGGCAGAGAGTAGTTGAGCACGTGCGAGAGGTCGCTGATGTCGATTCCACGCGCCGCGATGTCGGTGGCGACCATGAAGCGCACCTCGCCACGCTTCACCTTGGCCATGACCCGCTCGCGCTCTTTCTGCGGCAGATCGCCGTTGAGCATCTCCGCATCGAGCCCGTTGCGGTTGAGGACGTTCGCCACCAGCTCGGTGTCGGTGCGGAGGTTGCAGAAGATGATGGCGCTCTCCGGGTCCTCCCGCTCGATCAGGTAGAGCAGGTTCCGCGGCTTCGGATACTGATCGACCAGGTGGTAGAGCACGTTGTGGATGTGCTCCACCGTGAAGACGTCGCCCGAGAGCAGGATGATCTCCGGGTTGCGCAGGTACTTCTGCGCGAGCTGCTCGATGTCCGGCGGCACGGTGGCGGAGAAGAGCAGCGTCTGGCGATCGTTGGGCAGATGGTCGAGGATGCGCGTCACTTCCTCGTAAAAGCCGGCGGAGAGCATCTCGTCCGCCTCGTCGAGCACGGCGATGCGCGTGGAATCCAGCTTGAGGTTGCCGCGGCGGATGTGATCGTAGACGCGCCCGGGCGTGCCCACGATGATCTCCGCCCCTTCGGTCAGGGCGTCGGTCTGCGCGCCCATCCCGGCGCCGCCGTAGATGGCCGTTACGCGCAGGTCCTTGTACTTGCCCAGGGCTTCGATCTCCTGGGCCACCTGCAGCGCGAGCTCGCGGGTGTTGCAGAGCACCAGGGCCGAGGCCTTCCGCGTTCCGGCGGCGATGCGCTCGAGCAGCGGGATGCCGAACGCGGCCGTCTTTCCGGTGCCCGTCTTGCTGCGGACGATCAAGTCGCGGCCTGCGAGAATGGGGGCGAAGACCGCCACCTGCACGGGGGTGGGCGCCGTGTATCCTCGCTCGGAAATCCCCTTGCGCAGCTCGTCGGAGATGGGAAGGTCCGCGAAGCTGGTGGTGGCAACGTAATCGCTCATGTTTGCTTGAACGCGAAAAAGTTAGCCTGTATAGCACCGCACCTTCCGGGAATACAGATGAGTCCAAAGGGCAAAGCGCGGAAGCCAGGGAAGCCGGCGAAGGTCCGCGCCCCACGAAGGGCGCAGGCGACGGCGAAGGTGCGCGCGCCTGCCCGGTCCGGGCAAGAGGAAGAGGAGCGGCAGCAGGAGGAGCCGCTCGAGCCTGAGGTCCTGGAGCCGGAGGCGGTCGCCCTCGATGCCGGCGACGAAGCTCCCGCGGCCGACACGACCTTGCCGGTGCCCGTCGAGCGCGACCTCGCGCGCGCCGATGCGCTGCAGCGCTACATGGCGGAGGTCGCCCGGCATCCGCTGCTGTCGCGGGAGGAAGAGCACGAGCTGGCGGTGAAGTTCCAGCAGACGCGCGATCCCGATCTCGCCTACCGCCTGGTCACCGCGAATCTCCGGCTGGTGGTGAAGATCGCGCACGAGTACCGGCGCGCCGCGTTCAACCTGCTCGACCTGATCCAGGAAGGAAACGTCGGGCTCATGCACGCCGTGCAGAAGTACGATCCGTTTCGCGGCGTGAAGCTGTCCTCCTATGCGGCCTGGTGGATCCGCGCGTACATCCTGCGGTACCTGATGGACAACTGGCGCATGGTGAAGCTCGGGACCACCCAGGCGCAGCGCAAGCTGTTCTTCAACCTGCGCAAGGAGCAGGAGCGGCTGCTCTCGCAGGGTTTCGAGGCCGCGCCCAAGCTGCTCGCCGAGAGGCTCGACGTGACCGAGCAGGACGTGCGGGAGATGGATCAACGGCTCTCCAACGACGAGTTCTCCATCGATGCGCCGGTCCTCGGAGCGCAGGACGAGACGCGGCAAACGCATGGCGACCGGCTGGTCCAGTCCGGCGCGCCGGTCGACGAGCAGCTCGCGGACAAGGAGCTGCGGCGCATCTTCAAGGAGAAGCTGGAGGAGTTCGGCAAGACGCTCACCGCGGAGAAGGACAAGTACCTGTTCGAGAACCGGATCGCGCCGCGCGATGATCGCGATCCCATGACGCTGCAGCAGATCGGCGATCTCTGGGGCGTCACCCGCGAGCGGGCCCGCCAGCTCGAGGCGCGCCTGACGGACCGGCTGCGCGAATACCTGCGGCGCGAGCTGCCGGACTTCGGGCAGCTCTCCGTCAACCCGCCGGAGGAGCCGTGAGCGCGGAGCGCGCCGCGGCCGCGAAGCCGGCCTCCGAGGTGAAAGCGGTCTTGGACGCGAAAGCGGCTGGCCCGAGGGCTGCCCGCCGGCACCCGTGGCTCGCGCCGCGCATCGCCGTCCCCGTGGCGCTGGCGATCGTCGCCGTGCAGGCGCCCTTCCTCCACGCCCTCCTGCGGGGCGCGGCTCCCATCGCTGCCGCCGTTCCGTACGAGGACAAGTTCGACCGCGTCACGCTCGGAGAAGCGTGGTGGTCGAACGGCGGCCTCTGGCGGATCGTGGACGGCCAGCTGTATTCGCCGGGCGTCGGCAACAACCCGCTCTGGCTGAAGGCGCGGCTCCCGCCCGACGCGCGGGTCGAGTTCGACGTCCGCAGCGAAGGGCCGGACGGCGACGTGAAATGGGAGATGTACGGAGACGGGCGCAATCATTCCACCGGCTACGTGTTCCTCTTCGGCGCCTGGCGCAACCGCGAGTCGCGCATCTGCAAGCTCGAGGAGCATGCGCTGACGCAGGACGAAGTCCGCGCGCAGGTCGCGGCGACCGCGCGCCCGTTGCCGCGACAGACAAACCTGGTAGAGATCGTCGGGGCTCCCTTCGCCCGGTGGAGCGCGCGGCGGGATCTGGAACGCATGGAGAAGGGTGGGTACTGGCAGCGCGACACGCCGTTCGTGGTGAAGCGGAGCGACCTGAAAGTCGAGCGCGGCCGCACCTACCACATGGCGGTGACTAAGCAGGGCGGGCGGATCCGCTGGGAGATCGACGGCCAGCTCGCGCTGGAGATGACCGATCCTGCACCGCTCTCCGGCAAGGGAAACGACCGATTCGGTTTCTCGAGCTGGGCGAACGACACCTACTTCGACAACCTCCGGATCACCTCGCTCTGAGATCAGCCGCGGAGGACTTCAGCTCCCCTGATCCGGCTCGTCCAGCGCGGCCGCTGACTTCTCCTGCGCCTCCTGGGCGGCGCGCTCGTACTCCTCCTGCCGCGCCGCGATCTTCTCTTTCAGCTCGTCGTCGTCCATCTCCCGCGTTCGCCCGGCCAGCCGCGCTTTTGTCAGCCGCTCCCGATACACCGCGAGCGCCTCGAGCGGGACCACGAGCACTGCCATGAGCCCGAGCACCCAGGCCACGTCATTGAGCTGGTAGAGCGCGGCTCCCCGCCAGTGCGGGCCCCATCCGATCGCCGCTCCGAGGGCCGCGAACGCCGCGGCAAAGACCGGCGGCAGCACGATCTCCAGCTTGCGCTGGCGGGTGATCCCGACGAACAGCCCGATGCTCGCGGCCACCGCGGCCACCGGAACCCAGGCGTGCTTCAGCGCCGCGACGGCGGCGCCAGACGCGGTCCCGAGGAGCGCGGCGACCAGCGCTGCCGTGCCCCAGGCCTCGGCGATCGCCCCGAACATCGTGCCGAGCATGGCGGCGATCACCGCCAAGCTGCCTGCCAGCCAGGGATGCCCCACGCCGCGCAGCCCGAAGAACGTAGCGGCGAACGCTCCCGCGCCCAGCATCGCCGCGTTCACCGGCCGGTGGCCGCGCGGACCGAGCGCGATGGCCGCGGCGGCGAGCGCCAGGAGCACCCAGGCGACCCAGGCAGGCGCGCGCAAAGCATCGTCGAGAGCGTACTGCAGCGTCTCGTGCAGCCGGTGCGTGGCTACTTCCCGGCCGTGGCGAAATACATCAGCATCAGCCCGAGCAGGATCACAAACGCGACCGCCGCGGCGACGGGCCCATGGTCGATGTCGGTGGTGTCGAGCAGATCGGCCGCTTCCATCTTCGCCTGGGCGCCCGCGTCCTTGCTCTTGAGCACCCGCTTCGCCTCGGCCCGAGCCCCGTGGTAATCGCCCGCGGCGAACAGCTCCCGCGCCTGGGCCAGCTCGGTGGCCTGCGCTCCGTCGCCGACGCGCTTCGCGTCGGGGATGTACTCTCGCCTCGCCGGCTGGGTGAACAGCTCCGGTGTGACGGGCGCGTCGTTCGCGGTCCCCGGGACGGTGTTGCGGGCCGCGGTGCTGGACTGGGTGTTCTGGGCCATGTGCCGGCGAAGCTACCCGAGCGTGCCTCCGGTCGCAAGGTGGGAATGCCTGGGCCATTCGCGGGTTCTTGCAGTGATCCCGCGTAAATGCGGTTACCCTGACCCTCGCCCGATGCTCTCGCGCCGGACATTGCTTGGAGTTGGGCTCGCCCTTGCCGCACGCCGCGCGCTGGCCTTCGGCGAGGCCGCCCGCCTCTCGTTTGCGCAAGTCCGCCACCGCGGCCGGTGGGATCCGCGGCCCGACGGGCTCTCCCGCCTGGCATGGGAAATCGCCAAGCGGACCAGCATCGAGACCTCTCCCGCGATCAAATCGATCGCGCTCGCGGATCCGGAGCTGTTCCGCTACCCGTTCGCGGTCCTTTCCTCGGACCAGGCGGTCCCGCCGCCGGCCGACAACGAGGTGGCCGAGCTGCGCAGGTACCTCAGCTACGGCGGCTTCCTGCTGTTGGATGACGCCAGCGCGACTCGCGGCGGCGGATTCGAGCAGTCGGCGCGCCAGATCGTCTCCCGGATCGTTCCGGGCGCGCAGCTCGGGCGCGTTCCACGCGACCACGTGCTCTACAAGTCGTTCTACCTGCTCGACGGGCCGTCGGGGCGCGTCGCTTCCAGCCCGGACCTGGAAGCGCTCGAGCTGGGCGGACGACTTGCTGTCCTGTACTCCGGGAACGACCTCGTCGGCGCGCTGTCCCGCGACTCGCTCGGCACCTGGGAGTTCGAGGTGACGCCGGGGGGGGAGCTGCAGCGCGAGAAGTCCATCCGCCTGGGGGTCAACGTAGCGATGTATGCCCTGTGCCTCGACTACAAGGAGGACCAGGTGCACATCCCCTTCATCATGAAGCGCCGGAGGATCTGAGATTCCGGAGAGCGCGTACAACGCGTGGCGCATCACCTCGCTCTCGACGCTTCCGCCCTGGGTGCTCGCGCTCGCCGTGGCTGCCCTGGCAGCCGCGGTGTGGCTCTCCTTCCGCGGATTTCGCTCCGACCCAGCCGGCGCGCGCCGGGTGGCGCTGCTCGGATTCCGTCTGACGGCGGCGCTCCTGGTGCTGGTGCTGCTCCTCGAGCCGGGCATCGAGCTGCGCGCGGAGAGCCGCGTGCGCGCCCGCGTCGCGCTGCTCTTCGACACCAGCCGATCGATGAAGTTCCCCGCCGGTCCTTCGGGCCCCTCGCGCGCGGAGGAGCTGCGCCGCTGGGCCACACAGCACCAGGACGATCTCGCGCAGCTCGCCTCCCGGTTCCAGGTGGACGTGTACGGGTTCGACAAGGAGCTGCAGCCGGCCGATCCCGGCAGGCTTCCCGCCGACCCGCAGGGCGCTTCCACGGACATCCTCGCCGCCCTCGGCGCCGCCGCCTCGGGAGGCAGCGGCGGCCGCCCGCTGGCCGGACTGTTCGTAGCCAGCGACGGCGCCGACAATGCCGAGCTTTCGCAGGGAGTCTCGCCGGCCGCGGCCGCGGAGCTGCGGCGGTTCAATGCGCCGGTCTTCGCCCTTCCCGTGGGAGCGCAGGCGCTGAAGGATCTGGCGGTGGAGAAGGTCGCGGTGGACGACTTCGCCTTCGTGCGCAACCAGGTCACCCTCGACGTGGTGATCGCCGCGCGCGGGTTCGGCTCGACCGACGTTCCGGTGGTGTTGCGGCGCGAAGGCCAGGTGGTCGCGCAGAAGACCCTCCACATCGACGGAAGCCGGTCGCGCTACGAGGTGAAGCTTTCATTCGTCCCCGACCGGACCGGGAAGTTCGCGTTCACCGTCAGCGTGCCGGTCTACGAAGGCGAGGCGATCGCCCAGAACAACTCGCGGTCGTTCGTCCTCAAGGTGATCCGGGACCGCGTCCGCGTCCTTCTGGTCGTGGGGCGCCCGTCCTGGGACGTCCGGTTCCTCAGGCAGCTCCTGAAGAAGGATCCCAACGTCGACTTGATCAGCTTCTTCATCCTCCGGACGCCGGGCGACGATCCCCACAGCTCGCAGGACGAGCTCTCGCTGATCCCGTTTCCCACCCAGGAGATCTTCCAGGAGCAGCTGAAGACCTTCGATCTTGTGATCTTCCAGAACTTCAACCACCGCCCCTACCGGATGTCGCAGTACCTCGACGGCATCGCCTCGTACGTTCGCGAAGGCGGCGCCTTCGCGATGATCGGCGGCGACCAGAGCTTCTCCGCCGGGGACTACGCGGGCACTCCGATCGAGGACGTGTTGCCCGTGACGCTGCTTCCTTCCGGGCCGACGGCGGTGGACGAGACGCCCGCGCAAGTGCGGCTCACCGACCCCGGCCGCCGCCACCCCGTCACCGAGCTGGCCAGCAGCGCCGCCCAGAACGAGAGCCTGTGGACGGCCCTGCCCAGGTTGCCCGGCCTGAACACCACCGGGCCGCTCAAGGGCGGCGCGCAGACGCTGCTCCAATCGCCGGAAGGGCGGCCGGTGCTGGTGGTCGGCGAGGCAGGCCGGGGCCGCGTGCTCGCGCTGCTCTCCGATTCGTCCTGGTTCTGGAGCTTCGTGGCCGCGGGAGCCCAGCTGGGCCCGCGCGCGTACGAGACATTCTGGCACTCCGCCATCCGCTGGCTGGTGCGCGATCCGGCGCTGACCCCGATGCGCGTCACCGCCGAGCGTCCGTCGTTCGAGCCTGGCGGCGAACCTCCGGCGTTGGACGTGCAGGTCCGTGGCAGCGACTACGGGGCGGCGGGTGGAGCGCAGATCGTGGTCGTGACCTCGTCCGCCACGGACCCGGTTCCCCGTCCCACCGGCGCCGCGATGGCAGGACCGGACGGAAACGCCCGCATCGTCCTGCCCCCGTTGCCGGCCGGGGCGTACAAGGCGACCGTCACCGCGAAGCGCGCGGACGGCACCACCATCGGCGAGGCGGAGGACGCGTTCGTCGTCGCGCCGGCTTCCCGCGAGCTGATCGAGGCAGCGCCGCGCCCGGACGTGCTCCAGGCGGTCGCCGCGGCCACCAAGGGCCGTGTGATCGAGGCGTCCGACTCCCTGGCGACGCTGCCCTGGCGCGATCCCGAGCGCGTCGAGGTCGGACAGCGCACCAGCAAGCCGCTGTGGGACAACTGGAAGGTGCTGGTGCTGCTCTGCCTGGTGGTGGGCGCGGAGTGGACCCTGCGCCGCCGCTGGGGATACGCCTAGGCGCGGCGACATGAGATTTCTTAGCGCTTACGCCTGAGCGCGATCACTCGCCAGTCCGGGTATGAGACGCGTTCTAGCCCCGCCTCAGGGCTTCTGTTTCTGCTCGACCCTGAGCCCGACCCGCCCAGCCGGCGGCTGCGGCATCTCCGCCACCTGCTGGCGCAGATGCGCGACCCAGCTCTCCGGCAGTCCCCGCTCCTGGGCGCCCTCGACCAGGTACGCGAGGAGCCGGCCGCTGGCGGGTCCCGCCTCCACGCGTTTCTCCGGTCGGGCCACGAACGCTTTCGCCGCCACCGGCTTTCCTTCCAGCTCCACGGAGACGTCGATCTCCTCGGAGAGGCCGGTCGCGACGCCTTCCTTGCGCAGCACCGCCTCCTTCGCAGGAAGCGGGATCTCGAACAGCACGCCGTGCACGAGGCCGTCCTTGTCCTCGGCCAGGTCGGCGACGCGGCCGCCCCAGAAACGGCTCTCCACGTCGAACACCAGCCGGTACCCGCGCAGCAGCGCGGGGGCGCCGCGCGCGAACAGACGCGCGTCCACGCCGTGCTCGGCGGCCCATTCGCCGATGTGTCGCTTCGACAGCGCGGATCCGTACGCGAAATAGCGGAACATGCCGGGCACTCTACCGCCGCCCGAAGGCCGCGACCACCTCGAGGGCTCCAGCCCCGGCCACCGGAGGTGGCTTGGAGGGGCTACGCTTGAGCGAGGTCATTCGGCAGTTCCGGTGATGAGACGCGTTCTAATTCTGCGGCTCCGCGCTCGGCTGCGGCTTGTCCAGCTCTGCCTCGAGCGCCTTCCGCTTGCGGTCCAGGGCGGCGATCACATCGTTGAGCGTCTTCTTCGCCAGGATCCTCGACACCTGCTCGCGGTACGTCTCCGCGAGTGAGACGCCCTCGGTGATCACGTCGACCGCACGCCAGCCTTTCGGGCCCTTGACCATCACGTAGTCGATGGCCGCCGTATCCTCGCCGGTATGGACGCGGGTGTGCACCACGACCCGCCCATCCTGCGGCTCCTCTCCGGTGACCTCGGTGCGGATCCGCTCCACGTCGCTGGCCTTGCCTTTTCGCATCCTGGCCAGGTAGTTCGCCTCCATCGCACCGCGCAGCGCGGCGGTGTAGCGCTTGCGATCCGCCGGCTTCAACTCGTCCCACTTGTTGCCCAGCGTCGAGCTGGCGAGCGCATCGAAGTCGATCAGCTCGGCCACCGCCTTGCGCGCCTGCTCGCGCGCGCGGGTGCGCGCTGGCCCCTCGCTCTTGACCCAGGCGGTCAAGGACGCGCGGACCTTCTCTTGGGTGCGCTGCACCGCCTCGCTGGCTGAGCCGGCCTGGACCGCTGCGACGATCAGGGCGACGGCAATCGACGTCACGAATGACTCCTCGCGGTTGAACGCGCCGCAAAACGGGTATTCAAGGTGGCACTACTGCGAGAGCGGCCCTGCCGCCGCCTTCTCCAGCGCCGCCCAAGCGAGCTGGGCGTCGTACAGCGCCTTCATCCGCTCGCCGTCGGCCCGGGTATAGAGCAACGTGTCCTCGAGGAACTCACGGGCCTCCCCGAGCCCGGTGTCGAATGCCACTCCGGCCTGGGTGGCCAGTTGCTTCCCGATCTCCGTTTCCCTGGTGTACCGCTCTACGCGTACGCGCGCTTCCGTCAGATCGCCGACAGCCTGCTGGACGTCGAGGCGGACCAACTGCTGCGCTCCGAGCTGCATCGCGGCCGCCTCGTGCAGATCCGCTTCGGCCTGGCGCATCCGCGCCAGCTTCTGGGGCACGTCGAACGTTCCCCGGAATCCCAGCGCGATGTAGGCGCTCGCCGCCTGGTCGGGGTTGCTCACGAACGGGGAGGCGGGGCTGTCCGCGTTGGTGGTGGCGGTGAAGTTGACGCCGCCCACCAGGCCAAAGTCCGGCCACAGTTGCGCGCGCGCCAGGTTGACTTGCGCCTGTCTCGCGCCGACGGCCTCGATCGCGGCCCGCGTTTCCGGCCGCTGCTCCAGCGCCCGCCGCAGGATCTGATCGGCGTCGGGCGGGGTCGGCGCGGCGGGCACGTCCTGCTGTGCGATTGTCAGCTCCTCGCCCGGCGGCGCGCCCACCAGCAGGCGCAGGCCGGTGATCGCAAGGGCACGGCTCTTCAGCGTCGAGGCGTGCTGGGCCTCGATCTCCTCGGCGAGGTAGTCCAGCTTCATCGCGTCCGAGCGGCTGATCTGCTCGCTCTTCTGGGCCAGGAGCTTGCGCGCTGTCTCCTGAGCGTCCTTGAGACGGGTGCGGACCTTCTGCACCGCGGCCTCGGCATTTCGCGAGGTCTGATATCCCCAGTACGCGCGAGCCACGTCGTAGGCGGCCTGGTCGCGCGCGCGCTGCAACATCGCCTCCGTCGCCTTGACCAGGTGCCCGATGGCCGCTTTGCCGGCGTTGATCTTTCCGAATGTCCAAAGCGGCAGCGTCACCTGCACGTCGACGTGCGCTTGGACGCCCTGCGTTCCGTGGAACCAGCCGCCGATGCTTCCCGGCGTGAGGTGCGTCGGATCGGACGGGTTAGAGTCCCGGTCGCCGCCCAGGAGCCGGTGCTCCTGGGTGGGTCCACCGACGTACGCCGTGGTCTGGAAGTTGGGGAACCAGGCCCAGCTCGCCTCGTCGTGCTTGCCCTGCGCGTTCTCCAGCTGCGCGACGGCCTGCATCGCCCGGGGATCGTTCTTGCGCGCGCGCTCCTGCAGGTCGCGCAGCGTGAGCCCCTTCTGGGGCGCGGCCTGCGCGAACAGGACGAGCAGGAACGCGAGCATCTACTCGTTCGTGTAATCCGAGCCGAGGTAGTTGATCAACTCTTCGCCCACCAGGTACCGCAGGTTGTTCTCCAGGCGCACCTTCTGGACGAACAGATCGTGCTCCGGATAGACGCTGGCCGCGTGCTGGGGGCTCTTGAAATAGAAGCTGAGCCACTCCTGGATGCCCTTCATGCCGGCGCGCGCCGCCAGGTCCCCGAACAGCGCCAGGTCGAGCACGATGGGCGCCGCGAGGATCGAGTCGCGGCAGAGGAAGTTCACCTTGATCTGCATCGGGTAGCCCATCCACCCGACGATGTCGATGTTGTCCCAGCCCTCTTTGTTGTCGCCGCGGGGCTTGTAGTAGTGGATCGACACCTTGTGCTGCAGGTTGCTGTAGAGATCCGGGTACCGCTCCGGCTCGAGGATCTGCTCCAGCACCGAGAGCTTCGAGACTTCCTTGGTCTTGAAGTTCGCCGGATCGTCCAGCACCTCGCCGTCGCGGTTGCCGAGGATGTTGGTGGAGAACCAGCCCTCCATCCCCAGCATGCGCGCCTTCAGGCCGGGCGCGATGATGGTCTTCATCAGGGTCTGCCCGGTCTTGAAGTCCTTGCCGCCGATGGCCACGCCGCGCTTCTCCGCCAGCTCCACCAGCGCCGGGAAGTCGCAGGACATGTTGGGCGCGCCGTTCATGTAGGGCACCCCGCTCATGATCGCCGCGTAGGCGTAGAGCTGGGACGGGTAGATGTTCGGATGGTCCGCGTCCAGCGCCTTTTCGAACGCCGCGATGCTCTGGTGCTCGGGCCCGGCCTCCTGGTACGCCTCGGTGGACGCGCACCAGACCATCACCGCGCGCGAGCACTTGTTCTTGTCCATGAAGCCGCGAATGTCCTGGATCAGCTGGTTCGCGAGCTCGCGCTTGGTGCCCTTCTTCACGTTGGCGCCTTCGAGGCGCTTGACCACGTTCCTGTCGAATACCGCGGCCATCGGCTTGATCTGCGAGAGCGAGGGCTTGAGCTGAGCGAGGTGCTCGGACGAGAGCACCTTGGCCTTGGCGGCGGCGGTGTAGGCGTCGTCCGGGATCGGGTCCCAGCCTCCGAAGACCAGGTCATCGAGGCCGGCGAGCGGTACCAGGTCCTTGATCATCGCCCAGCGTTTTTCGCTTCGCTTGCCGAGCCGGATGTGCGCCATCTGCGTCAGGGATCCGATCGGCTTGCCCAGCCCCGCCTTCACCGCCTCCACGCCGGCGATGAACGTTGTGGCTACGGCCCCCATGCCCGGCAAAAGCACCGCGAGCTTGCCGTCGGCAGGGCCGACCTTCGACTTGTACTGATCCATCCGGCACTTCTCCAAGCGCTATCCGCGACCGGTACGGCGCGGCGCGGCGCACCATAAAGGCGCGTCGCGAGGGTGTAAAGGGCTTTCTCGCCCGCCGGTGCGCTTGGCGGGTCGCGTCGAACTACGACCGATGCGCCGAATCGCCGGCCACGGCATCATGCGTGGATGGCAAAGAAAAGACTGCCGCCGATCGAGGTGGGGTACCAGGCGTTCGCGCAGGGGTCGGAGGAGGAGTTCGGGGCCGTGCGGCAGGTGCGCCCGCAGGACCTCGTCGTCTACATCGAGGATGCGGGCGACACGATGATTCCCCTGTCCGCCGTTACCGAGGTGATCGAGGGCAAGGTGATCGTCGACACCGAGAAGCTCGATGAAGGAGTCCGCCGCGCCATCGCCAACGCGCACCGCGACGAGGACTTTCCGTAGGCCCGGCCGCCGCAGGCGGCTCAGGGCCTATGCTTGAGCGGCAGTCACCGCCGGCCGCCGCAGGCGGCTCAGGCGTGCGGCTGCGTTACGACAACCAGCGTGCCCGCCGACACTCCGTACTTCTCCAGCGCTCCCACCTCCGCGATCACCTGCCGCCCGGTGCGCTCCCCGTCCAATAGCCCGGAGTAGGCGCGCAAGACGCGCTCGGTCTCCGCGGCGCCCTCGCGCACCAGCTCGACCCGGAAGCGGCGGACGCCGGCGTCCAGAAGCCGGGGCAGGCATCCGGCGGCGCTTTGCGCGCGCGCGTTGAACACGGTGTTGCGGCATCCCACGTCCACGATCACCGGGTGCTCCAGGCCCTGGCCGTCCCGGAGGTGGACCAGGTGTGCTTCGCAGGGCCGGCCGCAGTCGCGGTAGTCGTGCCCGTTGCTGAGCAGATGCGAGTACACGCAGTGCTCGTTGTGGAAGAGCGGCAGGTGCTGGTGGATGGTGACTTCGAGCCGTTCGCCGGGGACGCCCGCGGCGAGATCGAGGAGTTGCGCCAGATCGAGGTCGTATGCGGGTGTGAGCGTCGAGAGACCCAGGGCCAGAAGGGTGCGAGCGGTGAGGGCGTTGGTCGCATTCAAGGAGAAGTCGCCGTGCACCGTCTCGGCGTGCGGGTTGCGCCGGAAATGCTCCACGGCGCCCAGGTGGCGCGCGAGGATGCCGTCGGGCCGGAGCCGCTCGAAACGCTTGTCGTAGCCTTCCTCGCCGGGCTTCTGGACTCGAGGCGTCGCGACGATCACGCGCGCACCGGCCGCGCGCACCCTGTCCACCGCGATGCCGAGCCCGACCAGCTCCATGAAGTCGAGCTGCAGCTCATCGAACCCGAGGCGCAGGGCGACCTCCACCTGCTCCAGCGTACGCAGCAGCGGGATCAGCTTCGGGACTCCCGTTGCGGTCCCTCCTGGGACAGGCACGGCCAGCGGGTCGGTGTCGAGGCCTGTGCGCGCGCGCCGCGGGCGCCGCCCGGGACTGGCGCCCGCGAGCTCTTCCGTCAGCGCGCGTCGCATCCGCTTCAGCTCCGAAGGAGGCAGCGCCAGCGCGCCCTCCAGCTCGATCTGGAGGCGCCGCAGCTCGAACTCCGTCTCGCCGAAGGCACAGAGCTTCTCGCGGAGGAGCGCCTCGTGCAAAGGCTTGTCTCGCGCCGCCTGCAGCGGCATCGCGCTCTGGACCTGCGCGGTGCGCCCGAGGTCATCGCGCGCCTCGGCGTGGAGCGGCATGCCCGGGCCGCCCCGCACGCTCAGGGTGATTCCGATCTTCCGATCCCGGGCGGCGATGCGCTTCATCCCCCGCGTGACCTCGGCGTCCTTCGCCTTCCAGACCACGTCTCCCGCCTTGACCAGGCGCAGATCGAGCGTGCTCTGGTCGGGGCCGCCGAAGACCAGCTTGAGCAGTCCGTCCGTCAAAACGTCGCAAGCGTGAAGGCCGCCGCGCGGCTCGTCGTCCTCGGGCTTTCCCTGGTCGAAGAGGATCCGATCGCCGGCCTTCAGCCGGGGAGCGCCCGGCTCCGCGCGCACCAACACGTGCCGGGCGCGGGCGTGCACCTCCTCGACGCGGCCCACCAGCACGCCGCGGTGCCCGGGATAGAGGCCGTGGACCAGATCCTGATGGTCCGCACCCTTCAGGAACCCATGGGAGAAGCTGCGCGAGAAGCTGTAGCGCAGCTCTTCTTCGTCGCGGTCCGTGAGCGGGAAGGGCCGCTGTTCCAGCGCGGCCTCCAGCGCCCGGCGATACTTGTCCACCACGTTCGCCACGTACTCGGGCCCTTTCATGCGGCCCTCGATCTTGAAGCATGACACGCCGGCCGCGAGCAGCTCGGGCAGGAGATCGTAGGCCGCGAGGTCGCGGGGCGAGAGCAGGTACTTGAGCTGCGCATCGCCGCGCGCGGTCTCCACCCGTCCGTCGACGATCAGGTCGTAGGGCATGCGGCAGCTCTGCGCACATTGCCCCCGGTTGGCGCTGCGGTGCTGGAGCGCCTCGCTGGTCAGGCACTGGCCGCTCCAGCTGACGCAGAGCGCGCCGTGGACGAAGCACTCCAGCTCGAGATCGGTGCGGGCGGACATCGCCCGGATCTCCTCGATCGAGAGCTCGCGCGGGAGCACCACGCGGGTGACGCCGAGGGTCTGCGCGATCGCCGCCGCCTCGGCGGAGGAGATGGTCATCTGCGTCGACGCGTGCAGCGGCAGCTCGGGACAGACCTGGCGCGCCAACCGCGCGATCCCGAGGTCCTGCACGATGATGGCGTCGGCGCCGGCGCGGGCGATGTCCGCCAGGGCCTCCTCGGCGACGGGCAGCTCGCGATCGAAGACCAGGGTGTTGAAGGTGACGAAGCCCTGCACGCCTTTGGAGTGGAGGAACTCGAAGATGCGCGGCAGGTCGGCGGCCGCGAAGTTGTCCGCGCGCGCCCGGGCGTTGAAGCCGCCGCGCAGGCCGAAATAGACGGCGTCCGCGCCCGCGGCGACCGCGGCCCTGAGGCTCTCCTCGTCGCCGGCGGGCGCGAGCAACTCCGGCTTTTCAAGCACCTTCGCCATGGGAAACGGGCCCGGCTTTGTAACGGCGGAGGTGTCACGGATCCGGTAAAACCGCAAGCCGTCAGCCGGGCTTGCGCAATGCGGCTTGCCTGCAGGCACGCTTCTTGCGAAACAGGAGAGTGGCGATCGGCGCGCCAATGGCCGAGTGGTTATGGTCCTTCACAGGGGCGCCCACGGGCGCCGGGGACGGGTGGCACGAATGGCGGACGTCGAAAACGAAAGCGATGAGAGCCTGAGCTGCGGCGTCTGTCGCAAAGTCGGCCAGTTCACCGCCCCGGTCTCCGTCATCCTGGTGTTCGCGCCCGGCATGCCGAAGCCCTATCCGCTCATTCCCGCCGAGGACTATCGCGTCTGCAGCGCCTGCGACGCCGTCTTCACGCTGGTGAACCGCGCCGTGGAAGCGCACCCGACCACCCGCGCGGCAGGTCCCTGGACACGCGCCATCGTGGTCTTCAGCGACGGGCACGGCGTGGACGTGAAGGCCAAGCGGCAGGGACAGCAGGTCGGGCTCGCCTAGACCTCGCCGCCCCGGCCACCGGTGGTGGCTTGGAGGGGGCTTCGCTTGAGCGACGTCATTCGACAGTTCCGGTTGTGAGATGCGTTCTACGCGCGCATCCGCCCGGGTCGCGTTCGGCAGTCCGGGCAGAGCCCCTCCGCCTGCACGCGCACGGCGCGGACGTCGAAGCCCTGCGCGTTCTTCACCCGCAACCCGTCCAGCTCGCTATCGTGCAGGTCGCGCACCTTCTTGCACGAGACGCAGACCAGGTGGTGGTGCGGGCGGCCCGCTCCCGTGCCCGGCAGCGCCGCCTCGTACCGCCCCTCCTCGTGCAGCGGATTGACGTCCGCCACTGCGCCGATGGCCTTGAGCGCCTCCAGGTTCTTGTAGACGGTCGCCAGCGAGAGCGTGGGGATGCGCCGCTGCACGGCTCTGTGCAGCTGCTCGGCGCTCGGGTGCTCGCGCGAGGAAGCGAGCACTGCGAAGATCGCCAGCCGCTGGTGCGTCACGGAAAGACCGTGCGCCCGGCAATGCTCCGCGAACGTCCCGACGTCGTCCTTCTGCTTCTTCACGAGAGATCCTGGGCCAGCGAGCGCCGTGCCACCTCAGGCAGCTCGGTGCGGTAGGCGTAGTTGGGGTGATCAATGACCAGATTGGCGGGTCCGCGCAAGAGCGAAGGCGCATCCGGCACTTTGAAGCGGACGTACTGCACCGCGGAGACCCGGCCCGGCTCCTCGCGGTCCGGCTCCAGCTCGCCCTTGACGCGCGCGCCGCCCACCTCCAGCCAAATCCGATCCCGGAGGCCGAAGAGCGTCGCCAGCCGGGCCTTGACCTCCGCGTCGGTTCCGGTCAGCTCGATCATCAGGGTCGCCGACAGCTCCCCGGGGCCCGGAAGCATGGTGTTGAAGCCTTCGAGCTCCTCGGCCACTTGCTCCGGCCCGGTGATCCGCTCGATGCGCAAAATCTCCTGCACCTGGAACTTCACCGTCGTCCGGTTCTCGAAGACGAACGTCATCGAGGGCCCGACCTGCACCCGGCGGTCCTTCTTCGCCGCGATCACTTCCTTGCGGAACTGATCGCGCACGCCTTCGTAGACGGGCAGGGGCCAGAGGTCCTTCGGCGTCAGCGGCTGCATCAAGTGGCTCTCTCCTTGTCGGTTCTCGGCGACCGCAGCGGCTCGTCGCCGTAAGCGGCGCGGAGGATGCGGATGGGGTGGTAGGAAGGGCGCCCCGTCTTCTGCTTGAGCTGCAGCCCCGCCAGCGGGCAGTCGCTGGAGACGACCTCGGGTTCGGCGCTCTCCACGCGCCGCGCGGCCCCTTCGGCCACTTTCAGGCTCTCGGCGAAGAACTCGCTCTTCATGCCCCAGGTCCCGTCCATGCCGCAGCAGCGATCGACCAGCGTGACGTCTCCGCCGGCCCACTTGAGGAGATCGCGCCCCCGGTAGCCGAAGTTCTGCACCCGGTTGTGGCAGGCGACGTGAAACGCGACCTTGCCCACCGCGCCTGCCTCCGGCTTGGGCAGCTTCTTCGCCCGGGCCTGCTGCAGCACGAAATCGCTCAGGTCCATCACGGCGCCGGCCACTTCGCGAGCTTCCGCCGTCGGCACCAGCTCCGGATACTCGGTGCGCAACGTCAGCGTGCAGCTTGGACCCGGGCTCAGGATCTTCCGCCCCGCGCGCACCGCCGGAAGCAGCGTTGCCACGTTGCGCCGCGCCAGCTCGCGGGCGCCTTCCAGATCGCCGCCGTCCAGCTTCGGCATGCCGCAGCAGACCTGCTCCGGGCAGTCCACGTCGCACCCGGCCTTCTCCAGCACTTCCACGGCTGCCCGGCCGATCGCGGGGTCGTTGTAGTTCACGTAGCAGGTCGCGAACAGCGCGACGGGGGTCTCGCCGCCCGGCGCCGGCGCGCGGCGCGCCCACCAGGTGGCGAAGCTCTCCTCGGCATAGGCCGGCAGCTGCCGATCCCTGGCGATGCCGATGGTCTTGTCCATCAACGTCCGGTTGAAGGCGTTGTGCGCGGCCGCATTGGCGAGCGGGGCGATCCGGGTCATCACGCCGCCGACCAGGTCGGTGGCGCCGAGGAAGCGCTCGCGGAAGGCGATGCCGTCCTCCTTCGCCTGGATCATCTTCGCGCGCAGCATCAGCTTGGGGAAGTCCACCGCGAACTCGTGGGGCGGGACGTACGGACACTTGGGGAAGCAGAGCTTGCACTCGTAACAGAGCTCCACCACCCGCTGTTTGTCCTCGTCGTGGAGGAGGCCGACCGGATTCTCGGTGGAGACGGTCACGTGCTTGAGCAACTCGGCCGCCTCGTGCTCCTCCACGATCTTGCCCCCCTCGATGTGCTTGCCTTCCGCCTCTTCGCGGTGTGGATCCAGCGCGTCCACCCGCCGGAAGAGGACGTCGAACGAGGGACAGAGGTTGAAGCAGAGCCGGCAACCGTTGCAGATCTCGAACACGCGGTGGAGCTCGGACTCCACGTGCGCTGTGTCCCAGAAGCGCGGGTTGTCGTACGCCATCCCGTGCGGGTCGGCGGACCAGTCCTGCTGGCCGGCGATCGGCAGCCTCATCCCGGTGACCCTCGTGAGCCCGGTTTCAGCCCTCTGCCTTGACCTGCTGCAGGCCCTTCGCGAAGCGGCCCGCGTGCGACTTCTCGGCCTTGGCGAGGGTCTCGAACCACTCCGCCACTTCCGCGAAGCCTTCCTCGCGCGCCTGCTTGGCGAATCCCGGGTACATCTGCGTGTACTCGTAGGTCTCACCGGCCACGGCGGCCTTCAGGTTCTTCTCGGTGTCGCCGATGGGCTCGCCAGTCGCCGGATCGCCCACTTCCTGCAAGTACTCGAGGTGGCCGTGGGCGTGGCCCGTCTCGCCCTCGGCGGTGTCGCGGAAGAGGCCCGCGATGTCCGGGCGGCCTTCCACGTCGGCCTGCTTGGCGAAGTACAGGTACCGCCGGTTGGCCTGGCTCTCGCCGGCGAACGCGGCCTTGAGGTTCTCGTGGGTCTTGCTGTTCTTCAGATTTGCCATGCGTGCTGCCTCCTGGGGGTATCGTCGTGTTGGAGAATCATTCTCCAAAATGGATTCGCTACGTCAAGCTGAAGTTCACTTCCGCCGCACCGGCAGTGTTCATTTCCAGCTGAGCGCCCAACTCCTTGCGACCTTACATTGAACAAGGATGCGAGACGAGAGCGCCAACCGCCGCCTGAAGATCGAGGCCCACGACGCCAGCCGGGTCGAGTGGTCGATCTACATCCCGCTCCCACGGGGCAGCGAGATCAACGAGGCCGAGGTCTCCCTGCGCCTCGAATTCCCGGAGAACGCCTACGTCCCGCACGACGGCTGGGAGCAGCTGCAGATCCTCGCCCGCCTTTCCAGCCCTGACGAGGACCTGCACGCGGCCGAGCCGCTGACGGCGGATGGGCTGCGGCGGTCGGCGCTGGGGGTCGCGCGGCGGCTGAAGCTCTTGCGCGAGAGCATCCCGCGGGTGGCGGTGGCGCACTCCCTGAACCCGATGCCGGTCGCCCCGTCGCTGCTCAAGGACCTCGATCGGATCCTCGACCAGGCGATCGCCGCGCTGGAGCAAGCACGCCACAGCCTCTCCGCGCCGCAGGCCGACGATCCTCCCCAGCTTTCGCGCGAACGGGTGCTCGCCGACGAGTTCCTCTCCGGTCAGCTGCTCGAGCTGCTCACGGTCGCCGAGGAGACTTGCGCGCGGATGCTCGCGCCGGCGGGCCTGCCGGGATACCGCGCGGTGGCCCAGAAGCTGAGCCAGCGGATC
>Ga0209526_10000128_pt1 | contig 43490 bp, 37 predicted proteins | sample JacPinW_OM2H0_M1_FD_188566 | JGI IMG/M metagenome (GOLD analysis project Ga0209526, IMG submission 188566) | Forest soil microbial communities from Algoma, Ontario, Canada - Jack Pine, Ontario site 1_JW_OM2H0_M1 (SPAdes) (version 2) | ecosystem: Environmental > Terrestrial > Soil > Boreal... | reverse complement strand
CGCGGTTGTTCGAAATAAGGGCGCAGTTTTTCGGCCAGCGGATCTTGGCCCAGCAACAGTAAGAGCAAATAAGCCAGCGTAAATCCCATCAACAGACGCAGAGTGCGTTCGGTCTTCTGCACCTGGAGCTGCAGCCCCCGAAGGCCCAAATGGCTCTTCCAGTCGCGAAAACAATGTTCGATGCGCATGCGTTGGCGATATAAACCAACCACCTCTTCGGTCGGTAGCCAGGATTCCGAGTCGGGCGGCACCACTAAGAACCACGGTTGTTGGAATTCTTTTTGGCGATAGACGATGACGTCGACAGGTTCTGCCTTCTGGCTATGGTAGAGCACATGACGATAGCGGACCGGTTTGTTGGTCTGGTGGGGCAGTCGTCCTAAACTCAGACGCCGTCGGCGGCCTCCGATCCTGGTTTGCACGATCACTTTGTGCGGCGCGCGGATCAGGAAGGGTTGATGACCTCGATTGAAGTCTTTGATTAACTCCACGCGAGCATAGCCACGATCAAAAACCAGAATCAGATGCACGTTCGGCGGGGCGGCCTCGGCCAACCAAGTGAGCAGGTACCGTTCGATGGTGTTTTGTGAAGGAGGAGTCAGCGTTTTCCAGGGGTATTCGAAATCGATCCAGGCTACGGGGACCGCGCGGCCCTGCAGGGGGATGGCGGCATTGACGACTTGGACGCCATCGACTGTCGTTTGATCGACGAGCACGATCACCCAAGACGGTGGCTTGGTTCCCAGGATCAGCGTCAACATGCATTCGGCCAAGCTCGAGGGATCAAAGTACTTGCACTTTAGGAATCGGGAAAGCCACTTGTAGCTGCTTTTGAAATTCGCCCCTTGGGGCAAAACGCGAGCGATCGAGGTGAGATGGAGCCCGCCATAGCCAAAGCGAACGCTCAGCGCCAGCCGGAGAAAGGCGCAGGTCAGGCGGGTGAGGTTTTTTCGGACGGTGCGGCGGAGTTGTGGGAAATAGGCCTCGATCAATCGGCCGACGGTGGCGGAGAGTTCTTGATCTTGATTCATCTATAAGAATGAAACACAACCAAGCAAAAAAAGAGACTACGGTTTAGCCCGCAACAATTCGTGATTCAGCTCGCAAATGGCCTCCAGTTTGGCTCGCAGCTCCTGGTAGTTCTCCAGCCACTTCTCGACCCGAGGCTTCTGGTCGGCGGAGATGCTGAACTGCCGGGTTCGCCCGCCCGGGTAGCTGACCGTCAACACCCAGACGCGATGGCCCTCCCCCCGCCGACACTTCGGACAACCCCGGCGATGAAAGATCTTCCGGTGCAGCAGAGAGCCGCGCAGGATTTCCGCGGCGTCCGGAAGTTGCCGGACCAGCTGCTCGCGCGCTTTCACGGTTTCTTCTCGTTTCATCTAGACGCATGAAACAATAACCAACTACGTCTTGTCAAGACCCTGCGCAAAAAAAGTCGCCCTAAAACTGGGGGATGGCAAGAGCTGTTCCTGTTTTGTCAATGACGTGTGGCGGCGTACCCTTGCGCCGGTCCCCGTGCAGCAGCTTGTCGAGTGCCACCGCCGTCAGCAAGAGCACGACCGGATCAATGGGGAGTCGATAGCGAGGTAAGTTGAGTGTCAGGTAATAGGCCCAGGGGAAAACGATCGGGTAGACAGCAGTCGGAACCAGATACGGGTTGCGCCTCCGATAAAGAACCACGATTCCGAGCAGCGCGCCAATTGCGGCAAAGATGTTGAACAGCAGCACGAATCGAAACCATAGCGAGTGGTTCTTGCGAAAATCGGTCACCGGGTAAGGCGTTCCCCCCGCCCATAACGCGATGAGCCGGTGCCCAATCAGGTGTAATTCCCTGCGTGGATGAGAAGCCATGTACTCGATAGCCTGGTGCTTTTTTGCCTGCATGTACGCGATTTCGCCCATCCGGATGTATGTCGCGCGCTCAGCCGAGTCATAGATCGGATGATAGGTCCCGAGCCAAATGTCTTGAGCGTGCTCGCTATTCCCGAGCCAAAGCTGCAACCCGAGAACGGAGCGCAGCGGAACGAAGCTGTGGAATACGACGTAGTTGCGCACGGTCCACGGCACACAACACAGAACGACGACGCAGGCCGCCAGCGCCGGCCTCGTGGGCCAGCCGTGCCCTCGCCGCCGCGCGCGAAGAGCCAACCACCCCAGCAAAAACGGCAGCAGCACCACGAGCGTAGCATTCGTCATCAGGGCAACGCCCCACAAAATGCCCAAAGCGCACCAGTCGCGCAGGCGCAGGGAATCTTCCATCGCCAGCGTGGCCCACAGAATCGTTGCCGCCAGCAGCGCCGCGAGACAGGACTCCCAGATACTCTGGTACGGAATCAGGATCGCGTTGGGGAAAACGGCCCAGAGCCACGCGGCGAGGGCCGCCACACGCAAGCCCGCGATTCGTTTCCCGGCGAAGAAAATCGGGACACAGGCGAACGTGGAAAAGAGAATATTCAAAAAAATAGCTGCGATGTAGGAATGAAACGTATTAATCCCGAAAACACGGAAGATTCCGGCAATCAGCAGAGGATAAACCGGTGTCATCCACGCCGTCGGTCCCGTGTCTAACCGAAACGGGGACGCGAACCCGTGTCCTCGAGCAAGCGAATAAGCGATGTTGCCCGATTCGAACAGAAACGGGATCACACTGAGGGCCTGTTTGGGATTGTGTTGCTCGTCCTGCCAGGCGAAACCAATCCGCAATAGCAGAGCGACGGCGAGAATGAGCGCAACAGAAGTCGCTGCGGCTCGCAATTTCGTTCTCAAATCTGACGCTCCCCGCAGCTCGATACAGCCTCGCCGATCCTCGGTCGATCTGTCGCGACAGCTGGTCTGTAGGATACCGCAGCGCGGGACAGGAGACTGGGTGAAATAGGGAAACGGCACAACCAGGTCCAAATAATCCCGGCCTGCCTTTCGAGAAAACTCCATTTTCTGCAATGCTGTTGCTCTAGCTCACGATTGGCAGCAGGAGCTTGTGCGCCTCTCTGTTGTGAGGTTGGCGCGCACGAGCAAGTAACCGCCCACCGCGGTGTCGGAAAGCTGTGGTAACGTCTGGGTGCGGTGCCCTATGCCTCGAAAGAAAAAACCTCGATTTAGGGTCGGCAAGGAAGCCCGGCGTCGCGCCCGGCTCGGGATCGGAATGCCCCCGCCCGAGCGCACGATCCCGGACAAACGCCAGAAGCCGCCCAAGCACAGGAAATCCCCGCTGGATTTGGGCGAACAGTGATTCGGATCGCCGATGTTCGCTGAAAGCTGACGTCGGGATCGTCGAAGGATTCGTCGGCGTCAGTGGATGTTGCGCGTTTTCCTGCCGACGTAATCCATCAGCAAATACTGCCCGAGCGTATACGGTGTGGTGAAGTAGGCCTTGCCGCGGCAAAGTTCCGTGACCTTTTGGACGAAGTGAACAAGGCTATAGTCGCTTGCCAACATGAACGTGTTGATCAAAATTCCAGCTCGCTTGCACTTCGCCACTTCCTCCATCGTCTGGGTCACGACGAGCGGGTCGAGTCCAAAGGCATTCTTGTAAATCCGGCCGTCCTCGAGTGTCAGCGCCGAAGGCTTGCCGTCGGTGATCATGATGATTTGCCGCATGTCCTTTTTCTGCCGCGACAGAATCCGCTGCGCGAGCCGCAGACCCTCGCGGGTGTTTGTGTAGTACGGCCCCACCTGCACCCGCGCCAGCTTCCCGAGAGGAATTTCTTCCGCGCTGTCGTGGAACAGCACGCAGTGCAGCGAATCGCCGGGGTACTGCGTGCGGATCAGGTGCGAGAGCGCCAGCGCCACGCGCTTGGCCGGCGTGAACCGGTCCTCGCCGTAGAGGATCATGCTGTGGCTGCAGTCGAGCAGCAGCACTGTCGCGCACGAGCTCTGATACTCGCATTGGTGGACCATGAGGTCCGGGTAATCGAGTTTGATGGGTATTCCCGCGCCGTTCCGTTGCACGGCATTAAAAAGCGTCGTGCTGATGTCCATGTTCAGCGTGTCGCCGAATTCGTAGGGCTTTGACGCGCCTCCCGATTCAACGCCCGTGGCTAGGTCGCGTGTGTCGTGCCGGCCGAAGCTGCTTTTGCCGAGCGACGCAAGCAAGTCCTTCAGGGTCTTGAAACCGAGAAAATCGAGCGCCTTGTCGGTGATTTCAAAGCGCGCTTCCACGTTCGGCTGGTCTTGACCAATTTGTCCGCCGGGCGTCTCTGCGGGTGGAGGAGTCACCTGCGCTTGCTGCTGTTGCGAGATGTAGCCTTCCTGCTCCATGCGCTCGATGATCTGCTCGATCAAATCGCGCAACTCCTTGTTCTGGGAGAGGTCCGCATTCTGCATCATCTGCTCGAGCATATCGGGCGGGATCAGATCGCCTTCCTGCAGGGCGCGCAGGATCGCTTCCCGGAGCTGCTCCATGTGTTGCTCTCGCGAACGCTCCGTATCGAGCTCGTAGAATCCGAACTGGGACTCGAAGCCGCTCTGCAGAAAGAAATCCGAAAGCCGGTTCATGAGCTCCTGGAGGTCGATGTCGTCGGCCGCATCCGGAGCATAGCGGGAATACCGAACGTATCTCATTCGTTTGCCTGTACGGTCAGTTAAACTGTCGCCGCGGCATCCTGCCCGAAGGTTCTCGCGGGTCTCGAGGTTCCGTTGCCTTGCGCGCCTCGGCGAAAAATCCCCGCTCCTCGCTCCGGCTGATGCGTTTGTGGGCCCACAGCCCTTCGAGAATGAACTCCGCCGCGCTGATTTGAACTGCTGCGTCATCCTTGAGACGCACCCCAAGCGTCTCGAGATGCTCAAAGAGTCCTTGAATCTTCTTGAGCTGGCCGAGCAATTCGGTGCTGGGGGCGTTGGCGGGCACCTTCAGTTCTCCGCCGATTTCGAACCACTGGACCACAGATTGAAAATTCACGTTCACAAAATATTTCGTGAATGTCTTGCCCACGGCAGCGCGAATCAGCTCGCGCGCGATGTTTTCGGCGCCGCGCAGTTCGCCTTCGTATTCGAGTTCGAATTTCCCCGTCATCGCCGGGATCGCGGAATAAACATCGGCGATCCGAGCGACTACGGCGGAATCATGGCTTCGAACGGCCCGCTGCTCCGCGCTGCTCAGTACGTTCTCCAGCGCGCTGATCGGCAGCCGCTGGCTGACGCCCGAACGTCGGTCCACGCGCTTGTCGTCTCGCGCCTGGAATGCCACCTCCTCCACGATTTCGCGAATGTATTCGGGAACTTCCACCCGCCGCTCGCAGTCGCGGTCGGTCCAGGATTCCTGCGACGTGATGGACATGCCCTCGGTGATCGTCGCCGGATAGTGCGTACGAATCTCGGACCCAATCCGGTCTTTGAGCGGCGTGATGATTTTTCCGCGGGCCGTGTAATCCTCCGGATTCGCCGTGAAGACCAGCAATATATCCAGGGCCATCCGCACCGGATAGCCCTTAATCTGAATATCGCCTTCCTGCATGATGTTGAACAGGCCAACTTGGATTTTACCGGCGAGGTCGGGAAGCTCGTTGATCGCGAAAATTCCGCGATTGGCCCGCGGCAGCAGACCATAGTGGATGGTCAGCTCGTCGGAAAGATTTAGGCCGCCGCGCGCGGCCCTGATCGGATCCACGTCGCCGATCATGTCGGCGATGGTCACATCCGGCGTAGCAAGCTTCTCTACGTAGCGGTGGTCCCGCCCAAGCCACGCGATCGGGGTTGCATCGCCCTCGTTCGCGATCCGTTCCCGGCACAATCGACACAGCGGACGATATGGGTTGTCGTGTATCTCGCAGCCTTCCACTACGGGAACTTGCGAGTCCATGAAGGCCACGAGATTTCGAAGGATCCGCGATTTCGCCTGACCACGCAGGCCAAGCAGAATGAAATGGTGCCGCGAAAGAATTGCGTTGACGATCTGGGGTACCACGGTATCGTCATAGCCATGCAAGCCGGGAAACAGCGGCTCCCCTTTCTCCATTTTCTGGAGCAGGTTTTCGCGCATCTCCTGTCGGACGCTCCGGTCGGCAGCTCGCTCTTCCCTCCATTGACTCCGGCGAAGCTCACCGAGATTCTTCGGCTGTGGACTCATTCGCTCACCAGTTCCTTATAAACACGCCCTCGGGTCAAGAACCATTATAGTGGATCGTCGAGCAGGGCGGAAATTTTGATCGGTGTGCCTAGTTGAGCGCATGCCCGTTGCCTCCGGCGCGTTCGCGGGCACGTTGCCGGGCGGCGAGTTCTGGCAAAATCCTGGATAGCCAGTCGAGCAGGAATTCGCGCCGTTTGTTCTCGGTCCGCATCTCGAGCAGCGCCTGCTTTTCCTGAAGATCGATCGGCAGCCGAGCCGCCAACCGGTAGCCGAGCGTAGAGGACTCCGCGCGCTCTGTGTCGCTCCACGCCTGGCCGAACAACAGAACGTGGCACTGCGCGAACATTTCCAGCAACCGGGCCTCCTTTGTGGGGTCTTGGGTTGACAAATCTTCCGCGAAATACTCGACGATTCCCTCGTAATATTCTTTCTCTTCGAGAATTTCGGCGAGTTGAAACACAGAGCGGCCGCTGGTTAGGATATCGATCCGCCCGTCTTCATACTGCTTAACTTTCTGCACAATCTCGGCCGTGCAGCCAACCTTCGCGACTGTTTGTTTGGTTGCCAGCACGCTTCCGAATCGACAAGGCTCGCCGAGACAACGCCGGACCATGGTTTTGTAGCGCGGCTCGAAGATGTGCAAAGGTAGCGGCATGTCCGGAAGCAGCACCACGTCGAGCGGGAAAAGCGGAATGCGATCTCGTTTCGTCATGTGCGACGTGCCGCCAGCGAAGTTAGCGCAGCAGTGTCAGTGCTGCCTGCATCTCGTCGCGCGCATGCATGTCGCCTGCCTTCTGGGCAACCACGATGCCGTCTGAGAGCATTTTACGCGCCTCTGCGGTGCGTCCGAGGCGGGACAAGAATTGGCCGAACTGGAAGTAGCCGGCGACATAGTTGGGGTTTGTTTCCAGGAGTTTAGAAAAGTGGCCGGCGGCGGCCTCATCATCCCCCAGCTTCACGCACTCCAGCGCTAGCCCGTAACGCGCGAACGCATCGCCCGGCTTCTCGACGACAAATTGCTCAAGAACTTCGCGGCGCGGCTTCTGTGCTTGGGCCATAGGGTGAATGCGCGTATTATAGCGGCCCCGACCACTCGCGCCAAGCGAACATTGATTTCCTCGGGGAATCGTAGAGCTCGAATGTTAAAGCGGACAAAAATACGCGTTGCCGTCGCGTCAGGGTCCACCCCGGCATCGAGGCTGCCGGGCAAGCGCGTGAGCGCTTCGAGCTCGGAAATGGTTGAAGCCGTGCTCCCGAACGACACAAATCCGCTGGGGAATATGCTGGGCGGCCGGGTGATGTACTTGATCGATATCGCGGGGGCTCTCGCAGCGCATCGCCACGCAAACAGCCATGTCGTCACGGCGGCGGTAGACTATCTTGATTTTCGGTTTCCGATTCGCATGGGCGAATTCATTGTCTTGAAATCGAGCGTGAATCGAGTCTTCCACACTTCGATGGAAGTCGGCGTGAAGGTGTTTTCAGAAAATATTCTGACCGGGGAACGGAAGCATACAAGCAGTGCGTACGTCACCTTTGTGGCAATCGATCTGAATCGCCAACCGCACCCTGCACCGCCGCTCATTCTCGAGACCGAGGATGATCGCCGCCGCTACCGGGAAGCGGGCGAGCGCCGCCGGCTTCGTCTCGCCACGCGCCACAAAGGTCTCCCGCCCCAACCGTAGTCGTTGCTTGGCAAACTCGTTGTGTCGCTCCGCTGAGCCCTGCTTGTTCGGAGCGGGCAAAGCAGAGGCGTGCGAACGAGCGAGGCGCGCCGTCTGCACCCCGGATGGATTCGCCGGCCGAGGAATCGGCTGTTGGGCTGGGGCATCGGTTGCCCTCCGGCTTATCGCGCCGTTTGCAAATAATCCCGCACTTTTTCTGCTGTGTGAAATCCCTGCTCGACGCAGTTCCCGAGCGATGGACCGCCAAGGTAATTTCCGGAGAAAAAGATGCCTGGAATGTTGCGCTCGGCTTCGCGAATTGCTTCTACCGTGTGGGCGTGGCCGAGGTTATATTGCGGCAGGGCTCTGGGGTGCTTCCACACGGCAGACGCAACCGGTGGCCCCATGATCTGGAGGATTTTGGCGTTTTCGTCCTGCACGAGGGCAGCGATATCGCCTTCGGTGAGTTTCAGGGTCTCAGAATCGGTGGCTCCGCCAACAAAGCTGGTCATGGTGAGCATTGCTTCGCGAGCCCTCCCCGGAAACAGCGACGAGTTCCACACCGTTCCGAGTGTTCGATACTTCTCGCTCCGTGGAACCAGGAACCCGAATCCCTCAAGCCGCTGGCCGATCTGTTTGGTGTAATACCCGGCCGCAACGACCGCAACGGCCGCGTAAGCGATGCCGGCAAGCGTGCGCGCGAGTGCGGGAGAGATCGGTTCTATATGATGTGACGCCCGGTAAGCCGGGGTGGCAGAGACCACGGCCGCCGCCGAAGTCGTTTGTACGCGTCCGTTCTTTGCGACCCGAACGTCATACCCCGCACCGCCCCCAACCTCTGCGCGGCAGAGCGTGACTACTTCGGAACCAGTTCGCAGACGATCGCCCAGCACACCCGCGATGGCGCGCGGGAGGGTATCGGTGCCTCGCTGGAATGAACAAAGCGGCGGCGACTGCTTGCCCTTCCCCGACCGGGATTTCATCGCTCCGCGAAGGACGCTTCCGAACTCCCGCTCCCATTGTTCGAGCGACGGAAACGCCGCGCGCAAGCTCAGCTTTTCGGGATCGCCTGCATACACTCCGGAAACGAACGGCGCGACCAAATACTCGAGAATTTCGTGTCCGAATTTGCGCCGAACGAAATTGGCGACCGACTCTTCCTCGCTCGGAGCCTTCGTCCGACGGAAAGGCTCGGAAATGATCCTCCAGCGGGAGCCCGCTCCCAGCAGGGAAGTGGTGAGAACGGCTTGTGGCGACATCGGGATTTTCTGCAGGCGGCCGTGTTGCAGAACAAAACGCGGTGCCCTCGGATCGGCTTTGCACAGCTCAGCCTCGATTCCGAGTTGCCCGATCAGCTTGAGCAGAACCTCGCTGCCTTGAAAACTCTGCGGACCTGATTCGAACAGGAACCCGTCTTGCTCGATCGTGTCGACCAGACCGCCCGCGCGGTCAGCGGCTTCGAGCAGGGTCACCTGCACGCCGAGCTGTTGCAGCCGGTAGGCGCACGCGAGGCCGGAAATCCCCGCGCCGATCACGACGGCCTGCTTCGAATCGGCCATGCTCGCTCGGTTCGTCAGAGTGTCTTTGAGAACTGCAGCTTCTGGTCGAGTTGCTGCTCGCCGAGGTAGCGGTCGAAAGCCATAGCTACGTTTCGGATGAAGATGCGGCCGAGCGCCGTAACACGTATTTCGCCCGGGGAGAGAACGACTAACCCATCGTCCCGCAGTTCCTCAAGGCGCTTGAGCTCCCCCGCGAAATATTCGTCGAAGGAAAGCGAAAACTCCTTCTCCAGTTCCCGCTTGGGTATGACGGTGTGGCATAGCAGCCGGCCGATAACCGCTCGCCGGATCACGTCGTCAGCCGACAGTCGGTAGCCGCGCATGGTAGCGAGCCCCCGCTCGGTAACGGTCTCTTCATACGCCGGGACCTCGCGGCGGTTCTGCGCGTAGGCTTCGCCGATCGAGCTGATCGCGCTCACACCCATGCCGTAGAGGTCGGCTCCGGCCTTGGTGGTATATCCCTGGAAATTTCGGTGCAGGGTGCGGTTTTGCTGGGCCGTCGCTAGTTCGTCGCCGGGCCGCGCGAAATGGTCCATCCCAATGTAGACATAACCTGCGCCGAGGAACCTCGCAAGCCCGGCCCGGAAGATCTGGAATTTTTCTTTGCCTCCGGGCAGGTGCGCCTGAAAAGCTCCCTGCTGCTTCCGCAACCATGGCACGTGCGCGTAGCTGAACATGGCCACGCGGTCAGGCGCGAGCGTCAGTACCTGGTCGATCGACTCCTGAAAGGTGTCGGCAGTTTGAAAAGGCAATCCGTAAATCAGGTCGACATTCAGGCTCCCGAAGCCCAGCTCGCGTGCCGCGACAATTAGGGCACGCGTCAGCTCATAGGGCTGCACGCGCCGGACCGTCTCCTGTACCTTGGGCTGGAAATCCTGAATGCCCATGCTGAGCCGGTTAAATCCGAGCCGCCGCAGTGTTTCCAGATGGGCGCGATTTGTTACCCGCGGGTCGATTTCGATCCCGATTTCGGAATCTGATGCGAAGGAAAACCGCTCGCGCGTGAATCCAAACAGATCCTCGATCTGCGCGGGCGCGAGATAGGTCGGCGTGCCGCCGCCCCAGTGGAATTGGATCACCGGGCGTTTCCGAGAAACCCTGCAAGCGACGTGATCGATTTCCCTCTTGAGTGCGGCGAGATAGGGAATCGTGACGCTCTTGTCTTTCTGGATAGAGACATTGCAGGCGCAGAACAGGCACAGACTCTCGCAGAACGGAAGGTGCATGTAGAGCGAGAGCGGCGTGGCTGCGGTTTCTGCCCGAGCATAGTATTGCTCAAGATCGGATGGGCCAAAATCATCCTTCCAAACCGGCGCGGTCGGGTAACTCGTGTAGCGCGGGCCCGGCCGATTGTACTTTTCGAGAAATGCGTCGGAAATCTGTCCGATCTCGAGTTTTTCGATTTGTTCGGTCTTCATAATATCGTGCATCGATACTAGTCTGCCCGGCCGGACTGCGCCGGCGCGGGCAAAAGAGCCGCTTGGCCCGCTTGGACGAACGCCTTGGCATTTTCAACAGGCGTGTTCGGCAAAATTCCGTGCCCCAGGTTCAAAATGTGTCCTGCGCCGCCAGTCTTCTCGACTGCCTCGCGCGCGGCCCGCCGAACCCCTGGCTCAGGTCCGAGCAGGATCGAGGGGGCAACATTTCCTTGGAGCGCTACTCGGTTTCCGAGCGCCCGCCGCGCCTCCGACAAATCCGTATTCCAGTCCACGCTCAGGACGTCGGCGCCCGAGTTCGCCATGCTTTCGAGGTGTCCCAAGGACCCCTTTGCGAAAAGTATCTTGGGCACTTCGTCGTGGTCTATCGCACGAAGCACCATCTGGGTTGCGGGCAGCTCGAAGGCATCATACTCGCTCTGGCTCAATTCGCCTGCCCATGTATCGAAGAGCTGAACCGCGGCGGCTCCCGCGTCGATCTGCGATCGCAAGTATCCTGCCGTCGCTCGGGCGATGCGTTCGAGCAATTCGCGCATGACTTGCGGTTGTTCGACCAGCATCTGCTTCGCACGCGAAATATCCCCGCGCGTGCGTCCTTCAATCATATAGCAAGCCAGTGTCCAGGGTGCCGCTGCAAAGCCGATCACCGGGATCCCCGGCCCCGCCTCCTTGCAGATCAACCGGATCGCGTCGCCGACGAATCTCGTATCCCGATCCGGCTCGAAATCGCGCAGCCGCGCTACCGCCGGGGCATCGCGCACCGGGTTCGAGAGCACGGGGCCCGAATCAGGCACATCGAGCGGCAAGCCCATGGCTTCGGCGACGATCAAAATGTCCGAGAACACGATGATCGCATCCACGCCCAAAACTCGAAACGGTTGCATTGATACTTCGGCGGCCAGGTCCGCTGTCTTGCAGATTTCAAGAAACGAGTGTTTTGCCCGGACCGTCTGGTACTCCGGCAAGTATCGCCCGGCCTGGCGCATGATCCAGACCGGAACGCGCTCGACCGGCTCAAACCGGCAGGCCCGCAGGAACAGCTGTTTTCGACTATCGGCATCGCCGGTCATTAGAACCGAGCCTCCGGAAATATTGTGCTGATCAGGGTAGCTTTCACCCTTTACTTGCAATGACTTGCAACCTTCTCTGATCGCGTGTGCTATCGATCGCAAAGGCGGAGCGTGCCCGAGCCGAACCGGTACGGTCGGCAGGCGAAAACGGCAAAAGACTCATACAGCCATATTAGTACACAAATGCCACAGCGCAAGCACACCTGCTTCGGGTGTCGCTCGGGGCCGCGTGACAGGTAGATCTGCGCGGCCCGGAAGCATTGATTCCGGGCCCGCGCATAACATAGGGGAATGATCCCGGACATGCATGCGTCCCTCTGGTGGCACTCTGCACACCGCGGTCGAGGCCATTCGGCGGTATAATGCTAGCGATTGGAGATCTTCCTGCCCCCATGACGAACCATCTGGGCTACTTGACCCTCGGACTATACGCGGCAAGTTTTGTTTGCTACGCACGGATTCTGTATGCTCCGAATGTTTGGGTGGGCCGGCTGGCGACACTTTTGCTCACCGGGGGCATCTTGTCCCAGTACTTCGCCCTGCTCGAACGGTCCCGCTCGATGCATTCGGTTCCCTACGACGATCTGTACGGTTCGATGTCGCTGTTTGCCTGGCTATTGGGTGTTACGTATTTGGGCCTGGAGGTATTTCATCGCCAGCGTTCGGTTGGAGGCTTCGTCACACTGCTGTTGGCTGCATGGATTGCGCTTCTCGGTTTCGTGGCACCCCGCGAGCTCCCGACGACGCCACCGGCGCGCGGACCATTATTCGCTCTGCACGTTACGCTCAATACCTGGGCATACGCGGCTTTCGCTCTTTCTTTCGTTTTGAGCCTCGTGTATCTAGTTCAGGACCGCGTGCTGCGTTCCCGACGACTTGGCGCCGCCTTCTGGCGGTTTCCGGCGCTAGACGTGCTCGACCGCATGGCCAGGAGCAGTGTTTGCGTGGGACTGCTGGCGCTTGTGGTCGGAGTTGTACTGGGCCTAATTTCCGAGCACCGGCTCATGGGCCGATACACGTGGGGTGACCCGAAGGTGGTGGTCACGCTCGCGATTCTCGGCGTATACCTGACCTATCTGCGGCTTTCGCGAAGCGCCCAGTGGCGGGGCGCCCGCGCGGCTCGGTTGTGCGCTCTGAATTTCGTGATTGTGCTGTTCAGCTACACCTTCGTAAATTTGTACCTCACGAGGTTCCACCGCTTCTTCTGATGGCCCGATCTTCCAACTCGGGACACGTGATCGCAGGGCGAATACAGGTTGCGCTCATCGGTTGCAGCCATCGCACGGCGCCGGTCGAACTCCGCGAACGCGTCTCGTTTACCCCGAAGCAGGCGCTCGATGCTGCCGACGAGCTCCGTCGCCAGGGGATTGTCGAAGAAGCCGTGGTAGTTTCCACCTGCAATCGCAGCGAACTCTACGGAGTACCTGCCGAAGTTGGGATCACCGTCACCGAGGCCATGGAAGACTTCTTCACTTCCTTCCACCGCATCCCCCGCGCGGAATTGAACGGAAGGATTTATCGCTCGGTCGGGCCCGATGCTGTGCGGCATCTGTTTCGCGTGGCCTCAGGGCTGGACTCGATGATGCTCGGCGAAGCCGAAATTCTAGGCCAAATCCGCACGGCTTACGGCCAGGCGCTTGACCACGGCGCGACCGGGCCGATCCTGAATCGTGCTTTTCAAGGGGCGCTCGAAGTCGGGAAGCGCGTGCGGGCAGAGACCGAAGTCGGCGCGCGTCCGATGTCGGTCGGTCTTGCGGGGGTCAAGCTCGCCGAGCGCGTCTTTGGCAATCTAAAGGGACATTCGGCGCTGATTTTAGGCGCCGGCGCGGTCGCCGAACAAGTGGTCGAGCACCTGCGCAATCGCGGGATCGGCAGCCTGCGCGTCGTGAATCGTTCTTTTGACCACGCAGCGGAACTCGCGGCGCGGATGGGCGGGGAAGCGGTCCGATGGGAATCGCTCGAAATGGTGCTCGGTGTGCCCGATATTATCGTCACGTCGATTGGCGCCACCGGGTGCGTGCTGACGCGAGAGATGCTGGAGCGCGCAATCGCGGCGCGCGGCGGACGCCCCGTCTTCCTGGTCGATCTGGGAGTACCGCGCAATGTCGACTCGGGAGGCTCGGTGCTCTACAATCTGTACCTCTACGACATCGATGACCTTGGCGAGATCGTCGAGCAGAACAAGAAGGCCCGAGAGGCAGAGGTCCCGCGCGCCGAAGCCATCATTGCGGAGCACATGGCGAAATTCGAATCGTGGCGCGCCGCGCTCGAAGCCGGCTCCATTGTCGATGACCTGCGCGACCGCTTCCACAAGCACCGGGAGATTCTGCTTCGCGAGCGGCTGGCCGAAATGCAGGATCTTTCCAGCGCCGAGCGCCAGCGCATCACGCGCATCACCGAGGAACTGATCGACCGCGTTCTCGATCAGCCTGCCGAGCGGCTTCGACAGGGTCGCGGAATGCGCGGCCGCCTCGGTGCCATCGAGGCCTTGCGCCACTTATTCGGGCTGGACGAAAAAGGCGGGGATCAGGAGTGAAACGTCTGCTCCGCATTGGGACTCGGGGCAGCGCGCTCGCCCTTTGGCAAACGAACCACCTTCGCGAGGCGATCACGCGGTCGTGCGGAGTGGCGACCGAGATTGTCGTGATTAAGACCTCGGGCGACCGCCTCGCCGGCGCTGCGCTTGATCAGATCGGAATCAAGGGTGTCTTCACCAAGGAACTCGAAGATGCTCTCGTCGATGGGCGGGCCGATCTGGCGGTCCACAGCATGAAGGACGTTCCAACCGAGTTTTCAGATGTCTGCAGAATCGCGGTCGTTTTTGCTCGTGAAGACCCGCGCGATGCGCTCCTGTCGCGCCAAGGCGAAACACTCGAACGGTTGCCGGGCCGGGCGCGCATCGGTACGAGCAGTCTTCGTCGAGCGTCGCAGCTGCTCCTGTTTCGCCCAGACTTTCAAATCGTCGAGCTGCGTGGCAATGTCGATACGCGGCTCCGCAAACTGGAATCGGGCGATTGCGAGGCTGTTGTGCTCGCGAAAGCGGGCCTGGATCGGCTTGGGTTGTCGTCGCGCATTGCCGAAGTCCTCTCGCCCGAGATCATGCTGCCGGCGGTCGGGCAGGGAGCACTGGGCGTTGAATTCTTGGAGCCTCGCAAGGATGAGTTTTCGTTTCTCGACGGGCTCATGGACAAGGAAACGATGCTCGCTGTCGAGGCAGAGCGCGCGCTGCTTGACGCGCTGCAGGGAGGCTGCCGTCTGCCGCTCGGTGGCTGGGCCCGGTTCGATCGCGGAATCATGACCCTCGACGCCTGTGTTCTTTCGGCCCAGGGGACCGAATGCATGCGCCGCAGCGGCTCGGGTATCTGCGACTCCTCGGCCGAAGCAGAATCGCTTGGCCGGCAAGTGGCAAAGGAGCTTTTGGCTGCGGGCGCTGATCGCCTTCTTCGACTCGCGGGGAGATCCGTTGGACACGCTTAGCGAACCGCTGGCAGGCAAGCGCATCGTCGTCACCCGCGCTCCCGAGCAGGCGCAGGACTTGATACGGGGCCTCGAACAGCTGGGTGCCGAAGTCCTGCGGATGCCGACCGTACGCTTCGTGGCACCTGCAGATTGTGAATCGCTCGATCGGCGACTGCGCGAGCTCGCTCGGTTTGACTGGGTTCTGTTCACCAGCCAGAATGCGGTAGGATTCTTCTGCCAGCGCTGCCAAGAGCTTGGACTGGATCGCAAATTCTTTCGATTGTCGAAACCGCTCCTGGCGGCAGTGGGGCCGCAAACGGCACAGGTTGCCACGCAGAAAGGACTGCGCGTGGATTTTGTGGCTCACGAACAGACTGGCGAAGGCCTCGCGCGGGAATTGCGGGATTCGGTTGGCGGCCGCAAGGTGCTGCTGCCGCGCAGCGACCGCGGCGATCGCCGCCTACTGAGCGCACTGCGCGGATGTGGCGCAGACGTCACGGAAGTCATCGTCTATCGCACCGCTGCGCCTGAGACGCTTGATCCCGAAGTCCTCAACCGCATCCGCCGCGGCGAGGTGGACGCGATTGTGTTTGCGAGCCCTTCGGCATTTCATAATTTATGCGAATCGATCGGATCAGCCGAGCTCGTGAAGATCTCGGCGCGCATTCAGTTTGCGGCCATAGGTCCGACCACGGCTCGCGCGCTGCGGGAAGCCGGGGCACGGGTCGGAATCGAAGCGAGCACGCCGTCTGGTCGAGGCCTGTCGGACTCCATCGCAAAGTATTATCAGCGCCAGGTATCGACAGCGAGGCACACATGACCTTCCCAATTCATCGTCCGCGGCGCCTGCGCCGTACCGAATCGATGCGCGGGTTTGTACGCGAGACCCATCTCACCACCAGCGGCCTGGTCTACCCCATGTTTGCCTGCCCCGGGACGGGCGTCCGCAGCGAAGTCGCCTCGATGCCGGGCGTATATCAGCAGTCGCCCGACCAGATCGTCGAAGAGTGCCACGAGGTAGCGGATTTGGGAGTCCCCGCCGTGATTCTGTTCGGCTTGGCCGAACAGAAAGACGAAACTGGCTCCGAGGCGGCGGCCCCACAGGGAGCCGTACAGCTCTCGATCGAAGCGATCCGCAAAGCGAAGCTCGATCTGCTCATCCTCACCGACGTTTGCCTTTGCGAATACACCAGCCATGGACATTGTGGCGTGCTCAAAGACGGGGAAGTTCTGAATGATCCGAGCCTCGAGCTACTCGCCAATGCCGCGCTTTCCCACGCACGCGCCGGAGCCGACATCGTTGCCCCGTCCGACATGATGGATGGCCGCGTCGCCGCTATCCGTCGGAAGCTCGATGAAAACGGCTTCGAGGACGTGCCGATCCTCTCCTATGCGGCGAAATACTGCTCTGCGTTCTATGGACCGTTCCGCTTGGCGGCGCAGTCGGCCCCGCAGTCGGGCGATCGTCGTGGATACCAGATGGACTCAGCGAACGCACGCGAGGCACTCCGCGAAGTTGCGCTCGACCTCGAAGAGGGCGCCGACATGATCATGGTCAAGCCCGCGCTTGCGTATCTGGACATCATCCAGCGCGTTCGCGAGCGCTTCGATGTTCCGGTCGCCACCTACAACGTCAGCGCAGAATACGCGATGGTGAAGGCCGCAGCGCAAAACGGCTGGATTGACGAAAAACGAATCGTGCTCGAGATCATGACAGGCATCCAGCGCGCCGGGGCTTCGATCATCCTCACCTATCATGCTAAGGATGTCGCCCGGTGGCTCAAGGCGTGCTAGTGTCGTGAAGTTGCCCTGGAATGACTGCCGAAATCGACACAGGCATCGGTTCGACCCCCGGTGGGTTCGCGGGCCCAAATACTTTTGCGCGGCACGACGAACGTGCAGAAAATTGGCCAGTATCGTCTCGAATTGTTCTGAGCACGGCACGGCTTTCGCAGGCGTGCCCGAACACGGCTGGTATCGAATGGATTCGGTAGAAAGCAAACCCCTCGGTCCAGGCGCCATCTTTTCAGCCCGCCGAGCGGCTGGCACTCGGGAAGATTTTCCCAGCTCGACAGGGTCTTCTAGAAATCCAGCCGGGTCGATTCCCGTCGCCTTGACGCCGTTGCACACGCAGGCCGCCCGGGACAAGCTATTCCACGGTCGCCCCAAGCGGAGCAATCCATCGTTACATGACTAGAGGAACAACACGGGATTCCCAGCAAGCGAGGTCTTCAGCTTCGCGTCCTCGCTCCGACGAACTGTTCGAGCGCGCAAAGAACATCCTCATTGGCGGGGTCAATAGCCCGGTTCGCGCTTTTCGCGCTGTCGGCGGTACGCCAATCGTGATCGACCGCGCCCAGGGGTCCCGCCTCTACGATGTGGACGGCCGCGAATATATCGACTACGTTTGTTCCTGGGGTGCGTTGATTCTCGGCCATGCCGACGCGGATGTGGTTTCCGCGATTGCCGACCAGGCTGGCCGCGGAACCAGCTACGGCATGACATCGCCGCTCGAGATCGAGCTTGCCGAACAAATTTCGAGCGCTCTGCCTTCGATCGAGCGCATCCGCTTCGTCAGTTCCGGTACCGAAGCTACGATGTCGGCGATTCGCGCCGCGCGCGGTTTCACCAAGCGCGACCTCATCCTGAAATTCGAGGGTGGGTATCACGGTCACGCCGATAGCTTCCTGGTAGAGGCTGGCTCGGGCCTTGCAACGCTGGCGATTTCCGCGAGCCCCGGCGTTCCTGCGGCGCTGGCAAACCTCACGCTCAACGCGCCCTACAATAACCTCACGGCCGTCGACCGTGTTTTTCAGACGCATGCAGGCGAGATTGCCGCGGTTATCGTCGAACCCGTGGCCGCTAACATGGGTGTCACTGTTCCGGATTCGGGTTTCCTCGCTGGCTTGCGCAAAATCACCGAGCGCGACGGTTCTCTGCTGATCTTTGACGAAGTCATCACGGGTTTCCGCATGCGGTACGGCGGCGCGCAAGATTTGTTCCAGATTCGGCCGGATATGACAACGCTCGGTAAGATCATAGGCGGGGGACTGCCGGTCGCGGCTTATGGCGGCCGGCGCGACATCATGGAGATGGTTGCTCCGCTCGGCCCGGTCTACCAGGCCGGCACGCTTTCGGGGAACCCGCTTGCGATGCGCGCCGGCCTGGCAACACTTCCAAAGCTTCAAGCCCCGGGCTTCTATGACGCGCTCAATCGGAAGTCGGAGCAATTCGCCGAGGGCCTGCGCGCCGAGCTCCAGGATTCCGGTGTGGCTGGACAGCTCAACATTGCAGGTTCCTCGCTCACTCTATTCTTTTCAACCGAGCCGGTCCGCGATTACGCAGCCGCCAAGAGATCCGACACCGCGCGCTTCGGTGCCTTCTTCCGGGAGATGCTCGACCGTGGCGTCCTTCTTCCGCCCTCACAGTTTGAAGCGCTCTTCCTCTCGGCGGCTCACTCCGACGACGATATCAACCACACGCTCGCGGCGGCGCGTGAGAGCCTCAGAGCCATCCGCGCCGCGTAAAAGGGGAGGGTAGAAATTGGCCGGAACAGGCTCACGCGCAGAACCTGACTGCCGGGCTCAAGCCCCGCCGTTTGCAGGCCCGGCCTTGCGCGACAGAAGCTGCAGCACACAGATGGAATGGAATCGGCCCTTCAGGTCGAGCTCAGAGTCGAGTTCGGAATGTCGGGTTGGAGCTCGATAGCCGGCTCGCCAAGTTCGACGGTAACCTCGGCGCCTCGCCCGGCGGCGAGCGTTCTCGACGCGTTGCCCTTATTCACCGAGATCTCAAGGTATCCGCTTGATCCGATGAGCCCAACAACTTCGCCGGCCGTCCCCTGGGCGAACGTCTGGACGACTTTGCTCACTTGCCCGTTGCCGATTTGGATGGTGACCTTGCCGTCGGCTCCGAGCAGCGCGGGGACAAGCTCGGGGGTTACGTTCGTCACCAGGTTACCGAAGTGATCGACGCGGAGAACGGTGCCCTTGAGTATGTTGCCAGATGTTTTCGGCTTGGGGATGGCGAAGCGGACGAAATCGGTTATGGGCTCGCCGAAGGCGGAGGTCTGCCAGGATTTCGTGAGCCACGCGGCCACGGGAGCAAAGATGTCGCGTCCGTGGAAGGTATTGCTCACAGGGTGGCGGAAATAATGCTCGGAAACGATGTGGTAAACATAGAGCGCCTCCGATTGGTCATACACCGACGAGAGCACGCCATTATCGGGCGCAACAAAATAGTGTTGGTCACCCGCGACGAGAATGGGCCGCCGCTCGGTCCCGACTCCCGGGTCAACCACGACGACGTGTACGGTTTTCGGCGGGAAGTGCTTGTAGGCTAGGCCGAGCGTCAGCGCGCCGTCCAGAATGTCGTGCGCGAGCACGCTGTGCGTGATGTCGATGATGTTTATTTCCGGATTGATACTCAGGATCACGCCCTTCATGACTGCGACCAGGTGGTCGTCGGTGCCGTAATCGGTCGTTAGGGTTATGATTGGCCGCGCCAAAGTTCGCTCCTGTCGCCTGCGTTTCGCAGAAAACACCGCGCCGTTCTCTGCTCTCTGACGCTAATCGAGCGACATGGGTCTGTCAAGATGACTGGCGCGAGTCAGTAACGCCAGCGACGCGCCAAAGACTGCCCCGCCTTGACCCCCTTTCCGCCAACCGCTATTCTGGATATGGGAATTCCCGCAAGATGCGCGTTTACCTTGATTATAATGCGACAACGCCGGTGGACCGCTCTGTCCTCGCGGCCATGATGCCGTACTTCGCCGAGAAGTTCGGCAACGCCTCCTCGATCCATTCCAGCGGTCAGGGCGCGCGCGACGCCGTAGATGCCGCGCGTGAATCGGTTGCGGCGCTGGTCGGGGCGAAGCCGAGTGAAATCGTTTTCACGAGCGGCGGCACCGAAGCCGACAATCTTGCAATCTTCGGCACCGCGGCGGCATCGCGCAAGTCGCGCAAGCACGTCCTGACGACGAGCATCGAGCATCATGCTGTTCTGCATGCTTGTCAGGAGCTCGAAAGACAAGGCGTCGAAGTGACCTACGTTCCCGTGAACGGGCAGGGAATCGTCGATCCCGACGAGATTCGCCGCGCCTTGCGCCCGGAGACGATCCTGATCACCGTCATGCACACAAATAACGAGCTTGGTACGATCCAGCCGATCGCAGAAATCGGCCGGATTGCTGCCGAAGCCGATGTGCTATTCCATTCAGACGCCGTGCAATCGGCAGGGAAGTTGCCGCTCGACGTAACCCGCCTGGGCGTTGATCTTCTCTCCCTCTCAGCGCACAAGATTTACGGACCGAAGGGCGTAGGCGTTCTCTACGTTCGTTCCGACACGCCGCTTGAGCCACAGTTTCGGGGCGGGCATCACGAGCGGGATCGGCGGCCCGGCACCGAGAATGTTCCGGGCATCGTCGGCCTTGGCAAAGCAGCGGAACTCGCGCGGACGCAACTGACCGAGGACGCCCATACGATCGGCGCCCTGCGCGACCACCTGGAGGATGCGCTGCTAGAGCAGCTTCCTGCCATTCGAGTAAACGGCAACCGCGGGGGTCGCGTGCCGAACACGACGAATTTGCTCTTTTCCTGCACGGGCGGCGAAGCACTCGTCATCGCGCTCGATCTTCACGGCATTGCCTGCTCGACCGGCGCGGCTTGCTCTTCGGGTGCCGTGGAGCCGTCGCACGTGCTCACCGCGATCGGCCTGTCGCCTGACGAAGCTCGCTCGAGCCTTCGTTTCAGCCTCGGCCGCCCGACAACGGGCAAAGAAATCGATCGGGCGCTCGGCATAATCCCTGCCGTCGTTGAGCGCCTGCGCGCGCTTTCGCCGCGCTCATTGAGCGTCGAGACCGTGCAGTGAACCCCCGGTGATTTCTCAGGATCCCCTTACCGTGCAGCCTCCGACACAACCTGAATCTTCAGGGGGAGCTGCGGCAGCGGCCAGAAAGATGGTGGCCGTGGCGATGAGTGGGGGTGTGGACAGCTCGACTGTAGCAGCGCTTCTTTGCGAGCGCGGCCAGGTCATGGTTGGCCTTACGATGCAGCTCTGGAATCAGCGACGGCTGCCGCAACTCCAGGGCGATGGGCCGGCGACGCATCGCTGCTGCTCAATCGACGATGTCCATGATGCCCGGCGTGTTGCAGGACATCTGGGCATCCCCTATTATGTCGTGAATTTCGAGCGAGAATTCGAACGGACCGTGATCCGCCCGTTCGTCGATGATTACCTCGGAGGCCGCACTCCGATTCCTTGCACACTCTGCAACAACCACGTGAAATTCGGTCAGCTTCTTCTGACCGCGCGACAGATCGGTGCCGAGCGCATCGCCACCGGCCACTACGCGCGCGTGCGCCACAATCCGGAAACGGGACGCTACGAGTTGCTTCGCGCCGTTGACGAAAGCAAGGACCAGTCGTACTTCCTGTTCGGCCTCACCCAGGAGCAGCTCGGCAGTGCCGAATTCCCTCTCGGCGGGTTGACCAAGCAGGAAGTACGCGAAATTGCGCGTCGACTCGCCGTGCCGGTCGCCGACAAGCCTGAGAGCCAGGAAATCTGCTTCGTGCCGAAGGGGAACTACGTGCGGTTCATCGAAGGCTATGTGGAGGAGCAGGGGAGCAAGCTGACAGAGGAAGCTGGCGAGATGGTCACCACATCAGGTGAACGGATCGGGCGCCACCGCGGCCTGCACCATTATACGGTAGGCCAGCGCCGTGGCTTGGGACTCTCGGCCGGGCATCCGGTCTACGTAGTCGCACTGGATCGCCCAAACAACCGTCTGGTTGTGGGCGAGGACTGCGAGCTCCGGCGCTTGACCTGCGAAGTTCGCGACGTGAATTGGATTCCGTTTGCCGTTCCCAACTCGCCAGTCGAAGCCACGGTGCGCGTCCGCAACCGCCATGAGCCCGCCGATGCCGAAATCACGCCCCTCGACGCAATGACAGCGCGAGTCTCCTTCCGCAAGCCACAGCGCGCCATCACACCCGGCCAGGCCGCGGTATTCTATTCGGGAGAACAGGTCCTCGGCGGCGGCTGGATCCGGTAGCCAAGACGACGAACGAGAGGGCGCTGCGTGCCGTTGCTCGTTATTTTGTGGGTTTTACAGCGCTGAATGGTTGCAGGCGACACGGATTCAAATAAACAGTTCTTCGTCCTGATGCTCGGAATCCGGGTGAGGACGGACACGTTGCTGACTGCGGAAAAATTCAAGTCCTGCCTGTACGCCTTTTAGTACCGCCGAGGCTTGATGCACGGGCTCCCAAACCGTCCTGCGGACTTTCGCGCCAGCCTCCTCAATCACTTCGAGTGTGCCCGTCAGGATGTGATCGGCGCGAACGACCTGGATACGCAGCCGCTCCATCGCCTCGGTGAAAACGCGGTCCACTTTTTGCGCCTGCGAACGAGCGACGCGTGTGATTTCGGTAGCATCGTCTAGTATGCTCGCGATGCGCTCCTCGGAATCCTCCAGGATGCGACTGGTGCGGACCAGGATAGGGTCAATCTTGGCTTGCAGTTCGGAAGCAATGCGCGACAATTGCTGGGTGGTCGCCCGCATTTGAAGAAACATCGCGAGCAAAATGGCCATCTGGATCACGATAGCGACGCTCGCCACAACAATAAATACTTCAAGCCACCCGGACATAGCAGCTCCTGCGGGAAATCAGGACAGGTTGGCTTCCCGCTTGTACGTCTCTTTGCCCGCTTCGACCGCTGAGCTGACAGCGTCCTTCTGGCGTGCCATGATTTCCTTGCTTCGCTCGAGCAGGTCTTCTGCGCGCTCACGCAACTCGCGCGCCTTTTGCTGTGCGTAGTCCCGGCCTTCGTCGGCTTTGGCAGATAGGTAGTCGCGGGTCTCTTCGCCTGACTTTGGCGCGAAAAGGATTCCAATAATCGCCCCGATGCCCAGCCCAACCACAAAAAAACTCACCCTTGAACCCACGCTGTCGCTCATCTGGCACCTCCCCAGCCGACAGTAGCATAGGCTCCCCAGCGCAGGCAAGCACGCACAACTGACCAAACTGACCAAGCAACTAGCTGACTAGGTGGGAAGCCGGGCGGAGTTCCATGTTTCAATCAAACTCGATTAACAAAACTGCAACTAGCCTTCACTATACTCTCGGCCGGCAGGTCTTGGCGACCTCGCGTATTTGCGAATCGGTGCTCTTTAAAAGCATCCAAACATCGTAGTAGGCTGTGCGGTGCGCTCATGTGTCCATCGACCCGCGAAAAGCTCCGCGACCAGCTCGTAGAAGGGAAATGGGATTCCGTTGTCGGCCTGCTGCAACAGATCGGTGACAAGGAAGCTGCGGATTTCATCCTGCGTGCACCCTTTCGAGAACAGCAGATCCTGTTTCGCAAGTTGCCGCCCAAGTTCGCGGCTACGCTGATCAGCCATTTCCCCTACTACCACGCCTACGTACTGCTCCACTCCAGGCCAGCCGAACAGGTTCGCGGGATTCTCGACCAGATGCAACCTGCCGACCGCGACCGTTTCCTCGACGAGCTACCCGAGGAGACATGGCAATTTTTGATGGACAAGCTCGCGGCACCAGAAGCGCCCAGCGCCGGTCGGACCGAAACTTCCGTGATCACCGAAGAAGCGCCCGAAATCCCGCCTCCGGCTCTGGCTGTCGAACCGATTATCGAGGCGCGCCGAATCGAAAAGAGTTTCGAGCAGCCCGATGACGGCCGGCAGATTCAAGTGATCGCTCCGATCGACCTTTCTCTCGAGTCCGATACCGTGATCGCGCTCCTCGGCCCGTCGGGCTCGGGGAAATCCACGCTCCTGAGAATCCTCTCGGGACTCGCGGCGCCCTCCGGGGGAGAAGTCTTCTGGCATGGAAGACCGATGGCGCGGTCGATTCCCAACGTTGCCATCGTGTTTCAAAGCTTCGCGTTGTTCCCCTGGCTTACCGTGCTCGACAATGTGGAAGCTCCGCTGCTCGCGCGGGGAATGCCCCACGACGAGCGCCACAGCCGGGCGCTCCAGGCTCTAGCTTCTGTCGGATTGACGGGTTTCGAGAGCGCGTACCCCAAGGAACTCTCCGGGGGCATGAAGCAACGAGTCGGTTTTGCGCGGGCTCTGGCGGTCGAACCGGAAATTCTCTTCATGGATGAGCCGTTTTCTGCGCTCGACGTTCTCACGGCGGAGAACCTGCGGGGCGAACTCATGCAGCTGTGGCTCGCTAGGAAGATTCCCACGCGCAGCATTTTCCTCGTGACCCACAACATCGAAGAAGCGGTGCTGCTGGCGGACCGCATTTTGATTCTCGGGCGGCGTCCCGCCACGATTCGCGAGGATTTTCTTGTAGCCCTGCGACAACCGAGGGACCGTAAGTCGGCTTCGTTCCTACTCTACGTTGACTACATTTACAAAGTCATGACACAGCCCGAGCTCAAGTTGGCTCCTCCGGTGGCCGCCGAGAGCCGGCCGAAAGCGCCCTTTCAAATGTTGCCCCATGCCCGGCCAGGGGGCATCACGGGCTTGCTCGAACTCCTGATCGACCGCGGCGGCGAGGAGGATATGTACCACGTCGCCGCAAATCTGCAACTCGAGGTCGACGATCTTCTGCCTATCATCGAAGCCGCGACCTTGCTAGGATTCGCAACAGCGCACGAAGGGGATGTCGCGATTACTCCCCAAGGGAAGGCGTTCGCCGAGGCTGACATCCCGGCCCAGAAGAGGCTGTTCCGAGAAGCCGCACTGGCTCATGTGACGCTCCTGCAGCAGATGCGGACGGCGCTTGAGAACAAATCCGACCACACCATGCCGCTCGAGTTTTTCCACGATTTGCTTGATGAGCATTTTTCTGAAAGCGACACCCAGAAACAAGTACAAACAGCGCTCAGTTGGGGACGGTACGGAGAGATATTTACCTATGATCAGGAAAAAGATCGGCTGCGGTTCGATCCGGCAGATCATCGGGAAAATCCACCCCGAAGTGTCCCTCTGCACTCATGAAGTTGCGATCCGGGAAGCCAACCGCACCGATTCCGGCTTGGGGGATATTCCCTCCGAACGTGCCTTCTTTGTTGCGAGATTTGCCCATCCTTCTAGCCGCGCTGGCCCTGTTCTATGCCTTGCTGTCGATGACCCACTACTGGATGACTCCTGCCAATGCGGCAACTGCAATCAGCCTTCGCCCCGGGGCTTTGCCCAGGTACGCGATGTTTTCGGTTCTGCGCATCGCCATTGCCTACGCATTCAGCCTGGTCTTCAGCGTCGTCTACGGGTATGTCGCGGCCTACAATCGCAAGGCCGAACAGATCATGATTCCGCTCCTTGATACCTTGCAGTCCATCCCCGTTTTGAGCTTTCTGCCCGGAGTCATGCTATCGATGGTTGCCCTGTTTCCAACCAGGCAATTGGGTACGGAACTGGGCTCCATTCTGCTCATTTTTACAGGGCAAGTTTGGAACCTGGCGTTCAGTTTTTATTCATCGCTAAAAAGCATTCCGCAAGAGATGCAGGAAGTCGCGCAGGTTTACCGTTGGAGTTGGTGGCAGAGGTTTGTGCAAATGGAGTTGCCGTATGCGGCGATCGGGCTGGTCTGGAACTCGATGATGTCGGTCGCGGGCGGCTGGTTTTTCCTGATTGCTTGCGAGATGTTTGTGCTCGGGAACCGCGACCTTCGGCTGCCGGGACTCGGCTCGTATCTACAAACGGCTGCCAATGCGGGGAACACGCGAGCAACCACTTGGGGGCTGGTCGTCATGATTGGAGTGATCGTCTTGATGGACCAACTCATCTGGCGCCCGGTGATCGCCTGGGCCCAGAAATTCAAATTTGAGCAGGTCGAAGCATCCGATGTACCGCGTTCGCCCGTTCTCAACCTACTGAAACGCTCGAGAATTCTGCCGGCGATTGCCGCGGTGTCGGTCAGACCCGTGCGTGAATATCTCAATCTGTACTTCGCAAGAAAACGCGTTTCCGATCGGGAAGATCATCGGTCGGGCGGCCGAAGGAAGTGGACTGCGCGTGTGATTTTCTCTGCCGTTCTCGTCAGTGTCGCGTATGCCTTCGCAAAGATGAGCATCGAGTTGTTCGCACTGAGTCGTCCTGAACTCCGCGGCATCTTTTGGGGAGCCGGTGCGACGTTTCTTCGCGTCGAGCTCACCTTGGTTCTGGCGGGGCTCTGGACGATTCCGGTTGGAGTGATGATCGGGTTGAACCCGAAACTTTCGGTCATCGCGCAGCCCATCGCCCAGATTGCAGCCTCCGTGCCAGCGACGGCGCTATTCCCGATCATATTGCTCCTGCTGATTCGGATCGGTGGTGGGCTGGGAATCGGTTCGATCGTGCTGTTGCTGCTCGGAACCCAGTGGTACCTCCTGTTCAATGTGATCGCCGGGGCGATTGCCATCCCGACCGATCTGAAAGAAGTCTGCGGCGTTTTCCGCTTCAAGAGCCGGGAGCGCTGGCGTAAATTGCTCTTACCTGCGATTTTTCCTTATTTGATCACCGGGTTTATCACCGCATCCGGCGGTGCCTGGAACGCGAGCATCGTTGCCGAATATTTCCGTTTCCAGGGCCGGACATTTTCGACGACCGGGCTTGGCGCCGTCATCAGCAGCGCGACCGACACGGGGAACTTTCCTGTCCTCCTCGGGGCGACGATTCTCATGGCGGCGATGGTCGTGGCGATGAACCGGCTGGTTTGGCGCAGGTTGTACCGCCTGGCTTCGACGAAATTCAGACTGGAGAGTTGAATTTTCAGGCCGCTCTGCGGCTGCGGCAGTTTTGCCTGGGGGTCGAAGAGCTTTCCTACGGCCGGGCCTCCGAGCGATGCAGTCTGCCGGCGGGAACGTAGTGGTAGAATTCCCGTCCGATGAAGCCGCCACCCGAGAAGCAGGACTTGCGCCTGATGCGCGAGATGTTTGGGACAATTGCCCCCCGCTACGATTTCGTCACCCGCACATTCTCCTACGGCATGGACCTACGCTGGAAGCGGCTCGGCGTCCAGAATGCTCCGCTCGCCGAAGATGCGGTCGTGCTCGACCTCGCCTCCGGCACGGGCGACTTTTCCTGGCTCGTGGCTAAGCGCCTGCCCCGCGCAAGAGCGGTTGCCGTCGACCTTACCGAAGACATGCTGCGAGTGGCCCGCGAGCGGGGTGTGGCCGAAGCCGTCTGCGGGAACGCCACGGGGCTGCCTTTTGCCGACGCCACGTTTGATTGCGTCTTTATCGGCTATGGCCTGCGCAACTTTCCCGACCTTACCGGAGCGGTCCGGGAGATCGAGCGAGTCACTCGACCGGGAGGTCTACTGGTGAACCTGGATTTCTTTTTGCCGGCAAATTTCCTGTTGCGGCGGCTCTATCTTGGGTACCTGTACGCGCAGGGCGCGTTTTGGGGGATTCTGCTGCACGGGCGTCCGCGCGTCTACACCTACATTCCTGATTCGTTGCAGAGTTTCATCTCGATCGACGAATTCTCCGCGTTACTCGAACAGATGGGATACGTGCTGATGGATGCTCGCCAATATGTATTCGGCGGCATTGGACTACACTGGGCAATCAAAAGGTAACGTCCCAGATCTGTTTTCAGCCGGTTGAGTGGCGAGCGACCGAGCGCGGGATGGTCCGGCCGTATTCGGTGTATCGGCGTCAAGTCCTCGCCACAAATCAGAAGGTTTCTGTAACTTCCTAGGGAGGGGCCACCGGGACATAAGCAAAAGTGCGCGCAAAAAACCACACACAGAACAGGACCAGCATCGTGTTCACGGCTAGGTAAATGAGGCCGTAGCCCACCAGATCTCGCGCTCGCACTTTGAGGATTCCCAGTAACGGCAGCATCCAGAATGGGTTCACGAGGTTTGGCAGGGCTTCGGCGGTGTTGTAGATCTGCACGACCCAACCCAGGTGCACCTGAAGATCTTTGGCTGCCTGCAAGACGTAAGGGGCTTCGATGATCCATTTGCTTCCGCCCGAAGGGACGAACAGCCCCAGGATGCCGGAATAAATCGCGACGAGTATCGGGAAGGTGCCCTGCGAGGAAACGTGCACGAACAAGCGCGCCAGTTCCCGCGAGATCGGCGACATCGTCACAATCCCGAAGATGCCGCCGTAGAAAGGGAACTGGATCAGCACACCGGCAGTGGCCGGGATCGCATTACCCACCGCTCGAGTAAATGACCGTGGTCTCCAGTGCAGCAGCAGCCCTACCATCAGGAACAAGAAATTGTACGTGTTTAGGTCGAGAGCGGCCAGCGGGCCCCGAGCAGCGATGACTTGCCCGACGTAGGCCAGTCCCAGCGCGCCGATCGCAACCGAGAGCACCGGCGCATATTCAAGCCACTCGGCTGGCGTGCTGCGTTGCTCAAGCTTCCCCATCTCAAGCCCTCCGGAAACCCCGAATGCTTCGGCCGTCCTTCGGGAGCTCGCGGGCGCCGACAGGTATGCCACACTGATTGACGCAGTCATCAGAATGGCCGCGGTCGTGAGGCTCTGCCACGTGTAGATGGTCTGGCTCAACGGGATCACCCCGCTGATATGGAGCAATGCAGCAGGGATCGAGGACGGCGTGGCCATCAACAGTGCCGCCGACGAGGAGAGTCCGAGGGCCCAAACGCTGCCAGTGCCGAGGTAAGCGGCTGTGCCAATAGCCCGGTAATCAATTCTGGGGACATTCTTCACGATTTCTCGCACCAGAAGCCCGGTGAAGATCAAACTGAAGCCCCAGCTGACCAGAGAACTGGCCATCGAGAAAAATGCGGCAAATGCCACGGCCCCGCGCGGAGTGCGGGGAATCTTGGAGAGCCAACGAATCAGCTGGTACACCGGCGGGGAAGTGGCCACGACGTAGCCCCCGAGGATGATCATCGCCATCTGCATGGTAAATGGGATCAGGCTCCAGAAGCCCTCACCGAAATACCTGACGAGATCCCGCATTGCCGTCCCCAGAATCAGGCCAGTCACAAAGACGACGGTAAGCGCCACGAGCGCGAATACGAAGGCATCTGGAAACCATCGCTCCGACCAGTCGGCCAGCGCCATCCCCAGGCGTGCCAACCCGCCAGCCGAGACCTCCGTGCCCGCCCTGCGTTCCATGCGATCTGCTCTTGGCACCTCTATCCTCCTGGCGACCAAGGTACTGCCCAGCAACGGATCCGCTCGCATCCCGCGCTCGGCTTTCCGCGAACCGCGCTGTGTCCGCGTTCTGGATGGATCGCGGGGAATAGTAACAGATACTTGTAATGGCGCTAGGGATACCTACGTAGCGAGACCGCCTCGGCACGGATCAAGCCAGTCGGCCGCTTGGCAAACTCGAATCGCAGAGCGATCGGATAGGGCCGACCCTTGAGTTACGTCGCATGCGGCTCGAGCGTGCTAGCCTCGTGCAATGCATGGTAGACGCGCTGCGCTTGCGCTCGCGGGAGTTCTGCGGCCAGCTGCTCCAGGCTCAATTCGCGCAGCCGCGCAACGCTTCCGAATCGCCGCAGAAGCTTTTGCGCCGTTCGCTCGCCCACGCCGGGGATATCGGTCAGCGACGTGCGCAGGCGCTGGCTGGTCCGTCGCTGGCGGTGAAATGTGATCGCGAAGCGGTGGGTTTCATCGCGGATCTGCTGAACCAGGTGCAGCACCGGCGAATGGTGATCGAGGACGACGGGCTCATCCTCGCGTCCGAGGACGTAAAGAATCTCCTCCTTCTTCGCGATACTCGCGATCGGCTGGTTGATGATCTCGAGCGTTTCAAGCGCCTCGGCAGCTGCATGCAGCTGTCCGATTCCGCCGTCGATCAGAATCAGGCTCGGCAGCGGCTTGCCTTCTTCCCGGAGCCTCCGATACCGCCGTTCCACGGTCTCGCGTATACTGGCGAAATCATCCCGAAGCAGGCCGCCCGATTTGTCGGGTCCTTCCGGCATCGCCTTCCCGCGAATGATGAATTTCCGGTAATCGGATTTTTTCATTCGCCCTCCCTCCCACACGACCATCGAAGCCACGGTATCGGATCCCTGAATGTGCGAGATATCAAAGCATTCGATCCTCTTCGGCGGCTCCGGGAGGCCCAGCGCAGTTTCAAGCGCCTCGGCGATGGCCTGCGAGCTCGGACGCAGCACGCGAAACCGCTGCATGAACGAGTGCTGCGCGTTCCGCTCGACCAGTTCCCAAAATGCATGTTTCCGCCCGCGCTGAGGATTGAGGATTTCCACGCGATGTCCCGCGGATCCGCTAAGCACCTCCTCGAGCAGCTCGCGGTCCTCGAAATCCATGGGTGTGTGGATGTAGCGGGGCAGATACGCAGCGTCCAGATAGAGCTGCTTGAGCAGCGACGGCAGAAACTCCGCGGGATCGAAGCCTTCCAGATCCTCCCAGTAAAAATCCCGGCGGTCGACGACGCGTCCGCCGCGCAAGTGAAATAAATTGACGGCCACCTGCGGCGGCTCCGCATACCAGGCGAGCACGTCGGTATCGTCTCCTTCGGCCGCCGCAATCTTCTGCCGTTCTTCCATTTCGCTGAGCGTATTCAGGAGATCCCGGTAGGTCGCAGCCTCTTCGTAGCGCTGCTCCTCGGATGCGCGCTGCATGCGCTCGTTCAGGCTGCGGGACAGATCGCTTCGCCGGCCTTCGAGAAACAGCCGAACGTCGCGCGCGGCTTCGGCGTAACGCTCCTCGGTCACCAGCCCTTCGACGCACGGGCCAACGCACCGGCGAATGTAATACTGCAGGCACGGCCGCGGGTGCCGTCTTGTCAGGTCCACCGTGCACGAGGGCACGAGAAAATGTTTGTGGATCAAATGGACCAGCCGGTAGGCTAGGCTTGCGGGAAAGTAAGGACCGAAATAGATCGAGCCGTCTTTTTTCAGCCGCCGAGTCACATACACGCGTGGATATGTCTCAAACGCCGTGTAACGGATGTATGGGTATGTCTTGTCGTCACGCAACAGCACGTTGAACTTCGGCTTGTGCTGCTTGATCAGGTTGTTCTCGAGCGCCAGCGCCTCTTTCTCATTGTCTACAACGATGTAGTCGATGTCGGCGGCTTCGCGCACGAGCGACTCGGTCTTTGCGTCCTGCCCTCTTGATTCGAGGAAGTAGGACCTGACGCGGCCCCGCAATGACCGTGCTTTGCCGACGTAGAGAATGGTCCCGGCGGCATCTTGAAACAGGTAGACCCCGGGCTGCACGGGCAAATTGGCAACCCTGTCGCGGAGTTCCATGTCAGGCGCGTTTCTCCACCGGACTAATTAATTCCACTATAATGGCGAGGAGGAGCTGTCGCGTGGGTTGTGCTCCTGACCGTCACAACCTTCATGATAGCAAACGCATTCTAAACCACCCGAGAAGCCCGATGCTCCGAATAGCTCTTGATTCGGTGTTGCTGGTCCTGTTGCTGGCACCCGCTGGCCGGCCTGCCCAGCAGCAGCCGGCGCCGCAGAAACAGGCCGAGCCGCAGGACCAAACGGAGCAGCCGTCGACTCAGCCATCCTCGCCGTCGCAACAGGACAGTTCGGCTTCGAAATACGATCCGTTCCCGGCCGAGCAAGACGTCGAGGTCGGCGCCTTCTACATGCACAAAGGCGATCTCGACGCCGCCATTGACCGCTTCCAGGATGCCATCCGCCTCCGATCGAATTTCGCCAAACCGCGTCTTTTGCTCGCCGAGGCGTACGAAAAAAAAGGCGACAAAGCGACAGCCGTGAAGTACTACAAGGAGTATCTCAAAGTCTTGCCCGACGCCCCCGACAGGAAGAAGGTCCGGCAGAAGATCGAAAAATTGACGACGCGGTAAGTATCGTCATCCTGCCGCCCCGGCCGTGCGGTGAGCAAGCCGGCCCCAGGTCCCCCGCCCGAGCCGGCCGCTTGATTGCGACAGATGTCGCTGGCGCCGGCTCTGGGGTCCGTTTTGCAGCCCCGGCTTCAGCCCCGCCGGCCGGGACGGCTAACTGCGCAGGCCGACAGATGTTTCAGGAACCTCATCGCACGTTGATAGTCCACAAATCGCTTTTCTGCCTCGCGAAACTCTGCGGAATGCGACTCTCGCCGGCAGCGCACGAACCGCATCGGGTATTTCAAATGAAGCATCTCGTGGTACAAGACGTACCCCACAACATATGGGGGAACTCGGGTGTGATCGAGCTGCCGGTTGATGACAATCTGGTCGAGCGCCGGATCGAAGCAGCCGAGCTGTGATCGCCACGCCCGCCTGCTCCAGCCCAGCCGCGGGCGGGAAAGTCCGTCCTGAAAATATTCGCCGTTTAGCCGATCAAAGATTGGCCCGAGGTCATGATGCGTCCCGGCCGGGCGGTGCTCAACTCTGCGCGCACGGCGCTGTCGCAGCGACAGAAGCCGCCGTCGCGTCGATCCCGCGTAGGAGAATTCGCGATAGGTCTCAAGCAGTTCGACCGGCGGCTGCCGCCGGTAGAGACGTCCAAGCAGGATGGCGGCTGCCGCTTCGACGACGGTTCGCGGCGCCTGGCGCAGAACGTCGGAAAGCCGCACATGCGCCGTATCTTGCTTCAACCGGATTGTGTGCGTCAGGTCCGTGTAGGGGTGATACGCAACGATGAAATTCGGCGGTCGTCCTTGGCATCCGAGTCGTGTGTAGATTCGGCGAAATAGCCCGACGCCGCCGGGGACGCATCGCTCGCTAGGACTCAACTGCTTCACGGTTTTCTCCGCACCGGGGCCGGAAGCATCTCTTTTTCGGCCTGCTCGGAGTCCGAGATTGCGTCCTTGGTCCCGTCGATCGCGTCTTCGAGCGTGTCCTGATAGTCATCGAAGTCTGGTCCGGGCTTGTTGTATTTCTGGAGAATCCCGAGAAACTCCTTCTCCTTTGCCACCATCGACTTGAGCGCGTCGTGAATATCCATCTGTTTATCGTGCGCGACGTCGATCTGATCGGCGGCGTCGTCGACGCAGCCGGTGTAGGCGTTGAGCAGGGAGTTCAGGATCTCGCTCCGGCGCCTCTCCGGGACCTGCCGCGCGCGCTCATACTCAAACTTTTTCAGTCGATCCTCCGCGAAGGAAAGATATAGCTTGATTCGCAGCGCCGGAGAATCCGCGTCGCGAATCTTGTCTGCCTCCGCCTCGGTCAGGTAATCCTTCTGCTGCGGCAGAGGCCCGGGCGCTGCGACTCCGCCGACGCCAAACACCGCGAGTAAGATTATCAAGAAGAAGCGCTGGTAACCCATGTGCACTCCTAATTCTTATGCTTTCCTGCTCGAGAATCATTTGGCTGGCTTGGAAACAACTCGCGAATCAGGTGCCGGTCTAATTGATCGAGCTCTTTGCGGAGTTCGACAAAGGGTGCTTGCTCGTCGCTTGTTATGTTTACCAGGACCTCGTCGAGCCGGCGCAAGGACTGCCGCAACGAAATTTGTAATTGTTTGAAGCCAGATGGATGCTTCTCGGGGTCAGGCTCCTTGGCATCGAGCGCCTTTTCACACGACTGGACCTGGTCACGATACTCGCGAGCGACTTCTAAGGCTTGCGGCAGGTTGCCGGTCGCAATGTCCTTGTCAATCTGCTGGAATTCCGCTTCGCCGAGCTGCGGCATCATTTTGGCCCGGTGCATCGGGTCGGAGTCGCGTTCGAAACGAGCGCGAAACTCGAGCGCCGAGCCCTGGGCGATCATCCCTCGCGGGGAAATGGAGAATAACAAGATTGCGAGTAGGTGAATCGGTGCCCACATGCGGAGCATCCCAAACAACGTGCTACCTCTTGTTCTGCAATTCTCGCGTGAGCGTGCGCGCGCGCGCCGTCGCTTCGAAATACATGTCGTTGTTCTGGTCCTTGTTCAGTTGAAGAAACCTCTGATACCCGTCGAGGGCTTGCGCCGGTTGTCCGAGTCTATCGTAACAGGTAGCGCGGATAAACCAGCTCCCCGCCGGGAGCGGTTCCCATTTCGACAACAGATCGAGCCCTTCCAGCGCCGCCGGATAATTCTTGTTGAGATACTGCGCCGCAACCAAGTCGCCGAGCACGTCAGTGGCGTTGGGAGCCATTTTGAAGGCGACGACCAGTTCGCGCACCGCGTTCGGGTAATCCTTCTTCTTGAGATAGAGGTGCCCGAGTCGCGCGGGAATCTCAGGGTCCTGTGGCGCGAGCGCAGCTGCGTTCCGCAACACCGGCACGGCATCGTCGTAACGATTCTTCTCAAAGTATACCTGCGAGCGCAATTTCAGCGCTCCGACTCCCTCCGGCGCTGCCGAAGCCGCCCGGTCGAGTTCCGCCAGAGCGTCGTCATTCCTGCCGAGGCTTACCAGCGCGGAGGCACGCTCGACGCGCGCTTGGGTGTCGTTCGGCTTCGCTTCCAGATAGGCCGCAAGTTCGGCTACGGCAGCTTCGAGTTTGCTCTCCGCGACCAGGCATTGCGCCAGACCCAAATGCGCCGGCCCTGAGTCTGACCGCAACAGGAGCGCGGCCCGGAACTGGGGTTCGGCGTCGCTTGCGCGATCAGCACCGAGGAGGGCACGACCGAGGAAAAACCGGGTATCGAAATCCTTGTCGTCCAGTTTTTCGGCCTCCTCATATTGCTCGATAGCGGCTGGCAGCCGTCCGGAGCGTTCTAGCGCCAATCCCAGAAGAAACCTTGGCCGCGCCTGATCTGGCGCCAGCTCGGCAGCTTTCTCAAGAGGTGCGATGGCTGCGCGCGGGTCGTTCTCGAGCACCGTCAACCCAAGGTTCAGATAGGCCGGGGCCATCTTGGGATCAAGCGAAATCGCCTTTTCATACTCCGTCTTTGCTTCAACCGGCCGCTGCATGGCCGTGTAGGTGTATCCCAGTTGAAAATGCGCCGAAGCTTCATCGGGGTGCTGGGCGAGAAAATCCTGATAGTTCTGCGCGGCCGCCTGGAAGTCCTTGCGGTCGATCGCCGCTTGGGCGGCAGCGAGTAGGCTGTTCCGAGCGGATTCGTCCGGGTCCGCTGGTACACGCTTCTTGCTGATACCGACTGTCTGGGCCGGGGTCTGTTCTAGGGCGCCGAGCAGAGCGCACAGCGCGCAGCAGGCGAGCGGCTTCCAAAGCGATCTCATGCCGTCGAAGCACCTTGATCCACACCAGTTGATTTCGCCGTCCCATGGTTCCCGTGGTGCCCGCCGTATCGCGAGCTGAGCACGGGAACCAGGTATTTCCCCGTGTGCGAGTGTGGATTTCGCGCCACCTGCTCGGGAGTTCCCACGGCCACTACGCGTCCGCCGGCGTCGCCACCCTCGGGTCCGAGGTCGATGATCCAGTCGGCGGATTTTATCAAGTCCAGGTTGTGCTCGATAATGAGCACCGAAGCTCCGCCTTCGAGCAGTTTCCGAAACGCGGCCAGCAGTTTCTGAATATCGTCGAAATGCAGGCCGGTCGTTGGCTCATCGAAAAGATACAGAATGCCGGTGTTCTCCTGCCGTGTAAGATGCGCAGCAAGTTTCAAGCGTTGCGCCTCGCCGCCCGACAGGGTCGTCCCGGATTGCCCGAGCCGCAAATACCCGAGGCCGACCTCTTCGAGAACACGCAGCCGCGCCGTGACCTTTGGCGTCGAGGCAAAAAACGAGAGCGCTTCCCGCGCGGTCAACTGTAGCACGTCATGGATGTTCTTTTCCTTGTACCGCACTTCGAGCACGCTGCTCTTATAGCGGGTCCCCCGGCATTCCTCGCACACCAGATCGACATCGGCCAGAAACCGCATTTCCACGGTCACTGTCCCATCGCCCTGGCACGCCTCGCAGCGTCCGCCCGGAATGTTGAACGAGAAATGTCCCGCCGTAAGCCCCCGTTTTCTCGCTTCCGGTGTCGACGCAAATACCTCGCGAATGGGATCGAACGCTTTGAGGTATGTCGCCGGGTTCGACCGCGGCGTGCGCCCGATCGGCGACTGGTCTACCATTTCGATGGCCGCGATGGCCAGATCGCCTTCGAGCCGATCGCAGTGCTCCCGCCAGTTGCCGCCGCTGCGCTTTGCCTGCAGCGCTTTGTACAGCACATCGTAGACAAAAGTCGACTTCCCGGATCCGGAAACGCCCGTCACTGCCACGAGCGTTCCGAGCGGAATCATCACGTCGACCCCCCGCAGATTGTGACTGCGAGCGCCGAAAACCTTCAGGAATTTTCCTTGGGGCCGACGCCTCCGCGCGGGCACAGCGATCCGCAAATCGCCCCGGAGGTACCGGCCGGTGAGCGACTGCGGATCTTCGAGCAACTCCTCGCGGTTCCCCGCGAAAATCAGATCCCCTCCGTGCTCGCCCGCCCCAGGTCCCAGATCGAGAATCCTGTCCGCAGCCAGAATCGTATCGGGATCGTGTTCAACCACCAGCAGCGTGTTGCCCAGATCGCGCAGCCCCTTCAAAATCTGAATCAAGCGGTTCGTGTCTCGGGGGTGCAGCCCGATCGACGGCTCATCGAGCACATAGAGGGCGCCCACCAGATGCGAACCGAGCGATGTCGCAAGCTGTATCCGCTGCGCTTCGCCGCCTGAAAGCGTGGAGGTCAGGCGATCGAGTGTCAGATAGTCAAGGCCCACCTCATCGAGAAACCGCAGCCGGTGTTGAATCTCCTCGAGCACCTTTTCGGCAATCTGCGCTTCGGCGACGCTCAGCCGCAGGCTGTCAAAAAACGGCCGCGCTTGCTTCACGGTCAGTTGGCAAACCTCGGTGATCGAGCGCCCGTCAATTTTCACGGCACGCGCCTCCGGCCGCAGCCGTGTCCCGCCGCAATCCGGGCACGTCGCGTAGCCGCGGTAGCGGCTGAGAAACACCCGCACGTGCAGCTTGTACTTTTTCCTCTCGAGCCACCCGAAGAAGCCTTTCACTCCGGGAAAATCCTCTTGCGGATCGCCTTCGACAATCGCACCGCGCTGGGCTGCGGTAAGTTCGCGGAACGGGACATCGAGCGGGATTGCTTTCGCGCGCGCGTACTTGCGCATGTCCATCGCGAGTTGACGATATCGCGGCTTCGTCCAGGGCTCGATGGCACCCTCTGTGAGCGATTTGCTCTTGTCCGGTATCACGCGGTCAAGATCGAAATCGATGGTGTTGCCGAAGCCCTGGCAGCGCGGGCAGGCGCCGTACGGATTGTTGAACGAGAACAAGCGCGGCTCCGGCTCCTGATAGGAAGCGCCGCAGTTCTTGCAGTCGAACCGCTCGCTGAACACCAGCCGTTCAAAAGCATCGCTTTCCGCCTGGGGCGGTCCGGCGGCCGGCATGTCGGGGATAAATTCCAGAATCGCTTCGCCGCAGCCTTCCCGATAGCAGATCTCGATCGAATCCATCATCCGCGAGCGGATTTCTGACGAGAGCTCGAGCCGGTCTACGAGCACATAGACAGGCTTCGTGAAGTCGACATCGAGTAATTCTTCGGGCGTCGAGAACTCGAAGACGCGGCGTGACTGGTACAAGCGATTGAAACCGCGTTTTCGCAGGCTGACGAGCGCTTCTCGGACCACCTCGGGCCCCGGCCGTGTGATTCTTCGCGGCCGCGGCGCGTTCTGCCCGTGCGGGGCCCCCGGCGGTCCTTCCGGAGCGAGCCTGAGCTTGTAGAGGACGTAAAATCGTCGTCCCTCGGGCAGCGCCAGCACTCGTGCCGCAATTTCGTCGAGCGAATCCTTCCGGACTTCTTCTCCGCACCGAAGACAAAACGTGTGCCCCACCCGCGCGTAGAGCAAGCGCAGATAATCGTAGATTTCGGTCGCCGTGGCGACGGTCGATCGGGGGTTGCGTGTGGAATTCTTCTGGCGGATAGAAATGGCCGGAGCGATCCCGGTGATCTCATCGACGTCGGGCTTCTCGATGCGCTCAAGGAATTGCCGAGCATAGGCCGAGAGCGATTCGATGTAGCGTCGCTGACCCTCGGCGTAAAGCGTGTCAAACGCAAGACTCGACTTGCCCGAGCCCGAGACGCCTGTCACGACCGTAATCGCGTTATGCGGGATCGTGACGTCGATGTTCTTGAGATTGTGAACTCGAGCCCCGCGGACGCAAATTTCCTCGACCGAATCGGGAGCCTGGGTAGGTGCCGCGAATGCTTGCCCGTCTGCCGGCGCCTGTTTCGCGCGGCCAGCGCTCTCGATGGGTTCGGTCGGCATGTGCGTAAACAAAAAATTATACGCCGGGGGGCCATTCCGAGCAATTGAGGCGGGGGGAAAGGTTTTGAAAAGCCGGGGTCCCTTCCTTCAGAAAACCGACACCGTGGCAACTAAAACAGGTTCCGAATACCGCGTTTCTTCCTTTCCCTTCCGGGAAAAGGCGACTTGCCTGATAGACTGAAATATCGCTCCAACTCACTGCTCCCTTCTGTAGGGTAAAATCGTAAGTGGCGTTTTGTTGAGACACTAGACTCACGCCGCTGCGCGGATTGCTCTTGAAGCCAACTGTCCTCATCTGCAACTGATATTGTCCGGCAGGCAAGCTTTCGACTCTGTAATTCCCTCGTCGATCAGACAAGACGCTAACTGTGATCTTGGTCTTGATGTTCTTGGTCTGTACAAATGCACCTCTAAAGGGTGCGCCATCCGGACTTTTCACTGTACCCCTGATCGTTGCCCCGCAGGCGAATGACGCCAAAAAAATGAAGGAGACCATAAGGCCAAGCATCTTGGCGGATGCACGCACGATGTCCTCCCCTTCGGCAGGAGTCCGTAGGTCGGTTCCTCAGGCTGGATAAAGCTCTAGAACGACCAGAATACGATGCCACGTAGACGTCACGGCTCCTCGTCCCTTGTGTACGCAGGTGAGTCGTTTGGCGGTGGTCAGGGAGAAACCGGCTATCGGATGCTGTCCCTACCGCGTTTATTTTACGCTGGCTTCTCCTGTTCAGGGAAGGTCTCGTATCGCGCCAAATCGCGCCAATCGCAAGCTTGATCCCAGCGGGTGGCTGGGATATAGTCTTGCGGAAAGCTAAAGTTGAAACTCCGGCCAAGAAACCTATTCCGTTCAAAACTGAGCTAACGGGTCTCAATCAAAATCGAAGCTCCCAAATGACCTAACTTGCGTAAAGTGCCTCAGATCCATTTCATAAGGCTAGACCGTATAGCACTGTGGCGAACCCTAACCATGAACACGCACCGCGAACTTCGGTGACAATTTCGTTGAAGTGAGGGCTTCTCCTGCTCAGGTTGATCGTGACGAGGCAGTCGGGAAGACAATTGTCCATCGTTCTGAATTTCGAAAGAGAAAGGGAAAAAGCTATGAAGCGGACGACTTGGGCAATTGTTGCCTTGGTGCCATTCGTCGCACTCGTCATCAGCTTGGCCTCAGGCGGGATCGGAAAGCCTGCGGCTGCGCAGGACCGCCAAACGCAAGCGCGCGAGGTGCCGAAGTTCCAGGTGGACCCTTCTTGGCCGAAGCTTCCGAGCAAGTGGGTCCTCGGAGTTGTGAGCGGCGTCAACGTCGATGCGCACGATAACATATGGGTCCTGCACCGCCCGCGCGATGTCAAGCCGGAACAGAAGAGTATGGCCGCGCCGCCGGTGCTCGAATTCGACGCGGCCGGCAACTTCATCCAGGGCTGGGGTGGGCCAGGCGAGGGCTATGAGTGGCCCGGGAGGGAGCACGGTATTTCCATCGACTATAAGGGGAATGTCTGGATCGGAGGCAGCGGCACCGGACGCGTCCGGGAGAACGAGGTTGAACCCAATGACGACCAGATTTTGAAGTTCACGAACGCCGGGAAATTCGTGATGCAAATTGGTCATAGCGGACAGAGCAAAGGCAACGCGGACCCGAACAATGTGCATGGACCGGCTGACGTGACCGTGTATCCCAAGACAAACGAAGTTTTCGTCGCCGACGGCTACGGCAACAGACGTATCATCGTGTTCGATGCCGACACCGGCGCTTTTAAGCGGATGTGGGGCGCATTCGGTAACGTGCCAACGGATCCCCCGCCTTCGTCGGGACTACGGCGCGGTCCGGGGTCTGCCGCTGCCACTCAATACGACGAGGGGCCCGGCCCTCCACAGTTTAACAACGTGCACTCGGCACGAGTGTCGAATGACGGACTCGTGTATGTCAGCGATCGCGCCAGCAAGCGGGTCCAGGTGTTCACGCTTGAAGGCAAGTACCTGACGCAAGTATTCTTGAGCCGAGGCAAGATGCCTCCGAGTACCCTTCCCGGGATGGCTTTCGGAAAACCCCTCCACGAGCTCGCCGATGGGCTCGCCAATGACGGGATGACGGCGTCCAGGACGGCCTTCTCGGCGGACCCACAGCAGCGGTTCCTGTATGTCATAGACCGGATCAAACAGCAGATAGTGATTCTCGACCGCAAAACCCTCGAGGTCCTCGGAGCGTTCGGAGACGGACCGGGCTCGGCGCCTGGGCAGTTCTACGTTCTCCATGACATTGCCACCGATTCGAAAGGCAACGTCTACACCGCTGAAGTCCGAGGCAACTTCATGTACACGGCTGAAGTTGACTTGGGAAACAGACGCGCGCAAAAGTTCGTGTTCAAGGGAATGTCGCCTGCGGCGTCGACGAAGTGACGGAGGCACGGGCCACCTGATTTAGCCGTTCCTGGCGAAAACGGCGGGACAAGTTGAGGGCTCGATTTCCCCACGGCCAAATCTCTTCTCTACAACGTTCTCCCGTTTTTCTAATCACCAGAGTGGCGATTTTTCAGGTTGACATTGAGCATCTAGCTCTCCTATGCTGCGGTGCGATCTTAAAGACTTGTTTGTTCGAATCGGAAAAGTTGAGACTCCGATAGCAATCCTTCTAATACTATTGCTGATTTCTGTTGATAGGGCCTGATGCTCCGGGGAAAAACCAGGTACAAAAAAATCACTCAGGGGAGAAAAATGAAGAAGCCTCCTGCTATCTTCGTGACGGTTATGGTTCTGTTCGCGCTCGGACTGCAGTCCCAGGCAGCCGCGCCATTGAAGCTAATCCAAACAATTCCACTGCCGGGACTCCACGACGGTGATTTTGACCACTTTGCCGTGGACCTCCAGGGCCACCGGCTGTTCCTTACCGCAGAGGAGAACTCGGCGGTCGAAGTTTTCGATCTGACCACGAACAAACTGGTTCACACCATTTCTGATGTTAAGGTGCCGCACTCGATGGTTTATCGGGCGGATTTAAAGAAGCTCTTCGTAGTCGATGGAGGGCCGGGGGAGGTCAAAATCTATGACAGCGACTCCTACAAGCCTATCGGCAGCATAAAATTGAAAGAAGATGCAGACTCTAGCGTGTTCGATCCTTCCACCAAGTATATGTATGTCGTTAACGGTGGTGACGGCGCCCATATGACGTATTCCTTTGTCAGCGTCATTGACACCACGGCCGCAAAAAAGCTGGTTGATATCAAAATCGATTCCGATAGTGTGGAGGCAATGGCGCTCGAACAATCAGGGCCGCGGTTGTTCGTCAATATAACCGGCAAAGACGTCGTGGGGGTGATTGACCGAGGAAAACGTACGATGATTTCAACCTGGCCGACTGCTCAGGTAGCAAAGCACCTCGTGGCGATGAAGTTTGACGAAGCTGATCATCGCCTGTTTGTCACGACTCGCAACCCGGGAAAGCTCATCGTTCTGGATTCTGATTCCGGCAAGGTTGTGAGCAGCCTTCCTACGGTGGAAAAGTCCGACGAATTGTCTTATGACGCCAGCCAAAAACGTATTTACGTTCAAGGAAACAATTTTATAGACGTGTTTCAACAGGGCGAGGCTGATCATTATGCCCTCATCGGACGCGTTCCGGGGGCCTTTAGCGCCAAAACGGCGATCCTGATACCCGAACTTCATCGATATTATCTAGCAGTTCCTCACCACGGACAGAGGGAGGCGGGAGTTCGGGTTTACGAAGTGCTCCCGTGAATGGCCCGATAGGGTGGTATTCGGACTTGATGGCCTCGAATGGATCCCATGAGGCACGCGGCTCCTCGGGCCAGAGTTGATACGATCGTCCGGAACGTCGCTCTGAGCTTGAATCGATGAGCAGCCGCTGTATGACTTTCCGCAAGGCCGATTCCGCTTTAACAGTTTCGGAGGGAAACATCACCGTTGCGAGTTCCCACCCGTCTCGACGTTCTCTCGTCGTTAGGTGACGGACGCGATCGCGGGCAGTCTTGCAGCAATAAGCTACTGCGGCAGGCACTCGCCCGATCGACGTAGGGCCGAACACTTCGACGACAGTTTACGGAGCAAACATTGCATCTGAATTTCCAACAGGTTAGAGACGCTACTTTGATAGGACTTTTGCACGGCACTTGAGGCGCAGTTGCCAGGCCCTACAACGTCTTGTGCTTGGGACACTCGCTGTGGTCCGATCAAGAACAAATGCACATTCCCTTTCCCAGAATTCAGGTACAATCCTGCCGCCACAGGAAAATTTGGCTCGACGGGGGCTTGCCGCGATTCGCGTTAGCGCCGCCAATCTCCTCAGCCCACTAGTTTAAAGGGAGGATCTCAATGAAGATTTCGGGTCTGGGCCGTTCTGCGATTTGCGTGTCGCTTCTGATGCTCGGCTCTCTCGCGCTGGCAAGTCTGCCGGCGGGCAGCTACCACCTGCTCAAGAAAATTCCTCTCAGCGCAGCCCCGGGCGGCAAGGAGTATTTTGACTATATTACTGTCGATGGTCCGGCGCGCCGCGTCTATCTGACACACGGCACCGAGGTTAAGGTCCTCGATGCCGACAGTGGTGCCGTGGTGGGAACCATTTCTGGTTTGAAAAGAAGCCACGGGATAGCGCTGGTCAAGGACCTCGGCAAGGGATTTATTACTGACGGTGACGCCGACAAGGTCGTCACTTTTGACATTGCGACCTTGAAGGTCACTGGCGAGATCAAAACCGAGCCCGACCCTGATTCTATCACCTACGATCCAGCGTCGAAGCGCATCTTTGCGTTCAACAGCGACCCCCACGCCGTGACGGTTATCGATCCCGCCAACGGAAAAGTGGTGAAAACAATCCCCTTGGGCGGTGGTCCGGAGTTCCCGGTCGCCGATGGCAAGGGGATGGTTTATGACAACAATGAAGACACGAACGAAGTGGTGGTGATCGATTCCAAAGCACTGATGATCAAGGCTCGGTGGCCGGTCGCGCCGGCGGGGCGGGCCACCTCAATGGCCATGGACCGACAACACCGGCGGCTATTCTCCTCAGGCCGCGGCCCCGAGATGCTGGTGGTCATGGATGCAGACAACGGAAAAGTTATCCAGTCATTCCCGATCAGCGCCGGTGTGGACGCTAACGTCTATGAGCCTGAGACGGGCCTCATCTTCGTCTCCACCCGCGAGGGCAAGATCCACATTTATCACGAAGACTCGCCCGAGAAATTCAGCGTGGTCGACACCGTCAAGACCGAGG
>Ga0209526_10000127_pt1 | contig 43500 bp, 40 predicted proteins | sample JacPinW_OM2H0_M1_FD_188566 | JGI IMG/M metagenome (GOLD analysis project Ga0209526, IMG submission 188566) | Forest soil microbial communities from Algoma, Ontario, Canada - Jack Pine, Ontario site 1_JW_OM2H0_M1 (SPAdes) (version 2) | ecosystem: Environmental > Terrestrial > Soil > Boreal... | reverse complement strand
GCCCTTGACGTTGGGGTCAAGCACGACGTTCAGTCCGCTGATCTCGTGGATCAAGCGGAAGAAATCCTTCAGGTCAACATCCTTCAGGTTCACCGAGATCGGCTCACCGGTGTATTTCGGGCCCGTGACCGCGGGCTGTTGCTGGGCTTGCACCTTTTGCTCCGCGGCCATGTTTACTGCCGGTTGCGCCGCAGTTCCTGACTGCATGGCGGCGCTGGCCGTGGGCAACAGGTTGCCATCTGGCCTCTCGGCAAATTTTCCTGCCGCTCCAATAGCCCGTGCGGAAGGCTCGATCAGCGCGGGTTTGGTGTCGTCTGCTGTAACGGAATCCTTGGGCCGGTATGAAGGTTCGACGAACGCAAAATCAGTCGCGCGGGACGCAGACCGGACCAGTTTCGCTTCCTGAGCCGGAGCAGAAATCATCGCGGCCGGTTGCGGCACTGCAACTTCACTGTTGGCTGCCTTCGCCACGCTAGACTGAGGGGCGGCTTTAGTGACATTTGATTTGGTATGTAACTTCAGGACAAGCCGGTCATCACCGCCAGGCACCAGTTCGTACCGGCACGCCTGCGTCAGATCGACCACGATGCGAGACATCGGGGTGCCGTGGCCGTCCATGCCGAGGCGCACATCCTTGACTCCGTCGGCGTCCACGGTGATCAGGCCGCTTGAGGTGGCGGTCACCGTATTAGGCAGGTCGACCACAACGCGGGCTGGATGGTCCAGCATGCGCAGTTGCGGCTTCACAGAACCGTTGGCGGTGATCTCCACACTCACACCGTCGTCCGTGCGTACGACGTCTACCTTCCGCAGCGTGGCGTGCATCGAAGCTTTCGTGCCCGCGCTCTGGGTCTGAGCCGCGGCGGTAATGAGCACCACTACCAGCAACGGCAGCAAAACAGTTAGAAATTGCTTTCGCATTTCGGTCTCCCTACGGGCTTTGCGCATAGCTCGCCCCGTTCTTTCTAGCAAGATTCGTTTCCGCCGGGTTCCCGGCCAGTCTGTTCGACGCCTAGACTGCTGACGTCGTGATCTTTTTGGTCACTTCCCGGGTCAACGGCTTGCCTAGCCTGTCCTGAACCGTTTCCTTGAAAATGATCGAGTCGCCTGTGATCCTGACAACATAGCCGTTGAACACTGGATCGTTCTCCCGAAGGAAATAAGCCTTATTCAACGTGTTCACCACAACCGCGATCATCCCCCCGTCTGACTTCACCACGCCCTTAAGGTTGATCTGGTCGATGGCCAGGCAGCGCTTGCCCGTGCTGCAACCCGAACCTAGCATGCTGCGATTGACGACTGGGCTGACAAATGGGTCCCGACGGCCCGACAAATTGATCTGCTTGGGCGCATCTGCTTTCATTTCCGCGGGTTTCTTCTGATCCTCTACCGCAATCCGCTGCTTGGGCTGCGATTTCTTGCGCCCGGCTACAATCTTCACTCTGGGCGCAGCCGGCGGGGCGGAAATTTTGGAGGCCGGGGAGCCGTTTGTTCTCTTCGCCGGGTTCTGAGCCTGGCTGTGGGCGGCTGACGCCGGTCGGACGCTGCCAGGCGTGGCCGGATTTGCCCCGCTTCCCGGTGACGCCGCCAAGGCTGCGTTCGAGTCGATCGCTTGCTTCTGCTGGATCGCCTTCAGCGTATTCCTCGTGTTGTCGATGACGTCAGGATTCTGCCCCCAGGCAGTTCCCGCCGCCATCCCCAAGAAAAGAATTCCAGTCGTCAGCTTCATAGGCTCCCCTGCTTTTTAGCCGGCGCGGCCTGACCGGGTTTGCCAGACGCACTCGCCGATGGTTCCATGTCATGACTGAAAAATGTGGTTGCCGTGCAGGTGGCCACGACGCTCTCGTTCGCCGCGTACTGATACGTATGCTTCGTCTTGGCCTCCGTGGGCTTCTTGGTGGTCGACACCAGCAAACCTGAGACATTGACGATCCTCTCCAGCTTGGCCACTCGGTCAAAGAAATTCAACATCGAGTAGTAGGGACCGTCGAGTTCCACCTCGAAGGGCACTTCGGTGTAGAAGTCTTTCGCTGCCGTCGGCTTGGCCGTATAGCGCCGCAGTTCAATGCCCGCCTTCATGGCCTCTGCATCCATCATCTTCATGAAGCCGGGCACTTCCTTCTCGTCCGGCACGATCTTGCGTTCGATCTCCAGTTGTTGCTTTAGACTGGCAACCTGGCGCTCGATCTCGGCCAGCTTTGGGCGGTAAGCTTCCAGTTCCGCGTTCTCACGAAGTTTAGCCTCCAGGTTGACCTGCGCCACCGCGTTGGCATCCCGCTGGCTCTTGAACACGGTGAAATACAGGGCACCGGAAAGAATCAGCGCCACCCCCGCCAGTGCGGCCCACTGCTTAATGCCCGACATTTCGTTAAAGTTGTCCATATTTTCCCGCCTCCTAGGACTTCACCTTCTCGCAGGTCAACGTGAAATTAAATGCCTGCATTTCTTTGTAGGTATCGTCCTGGTAGGTCTCTTTGATTTCGATGTTCTTGAAGTGTCCGGTCTTTTGCAGATTGGAGATTAGACTGGCCACCGCGTTGGTGCTCAGGGCCATGCCTTCGATATCGATACTATTGCCCTGGTCCTTCATGCTGTTCAGCCACACCGCGTCGGTGTCATTGACCGTCACGCCGATGGTATTCAGCAGCTCGACCGGGCCTCCCTGAGCCGCCCTAAGCTGATCGATCACGTCCACCCGGCGCTTGTAGTTTTCCGCTTCGCGTTGCCGCTCCAGGTAGCGCGCCTTCACGTCCGCCAATTCGCCGTTCTTCCGTATCGCGGTCTGCATCTTGGCGGCGATATCCCGATGCTCCTTATCCAACTGGTACCAGTAGCCAAGATTGACCAGGGCGGCCACGGCCAGCACGACCAGGACCTTCATCTTCGGTGAGCCAACATCGCCCACTTCCATGACCGCCGCCGCTGAAGCAGCGGATCGCTTATTCTTTCCCTTTTGTGTTCCCAGCAGGTTGATTCGGATCATAAGTCTTCAAAACTCCTTAAGGCCAAACCCACCGCAACTGCCATCTGGCCGGCATTCTGCTCGATCAGTTGCACTCCCGGTCCTTCCGTTGGTAGCGCGATCTTCTGGAACGGATTGAATATCTCCACCGGTAATGAAAATTCCTGGCGCAGGGCTTCGACTAAACCGGGAACTTTAGAAGAACCGCCCGCCAGATAAATCTTTTCGATGTGCTCTCCCGCCGAACTGGCGCGGAAAAAGTCAAACGTCTTCTGGATCTCAAGCACGATAATCTCGGTCACCTGCTGCAGGATGGGTGTCTTCGCATCCTCGCTCACCGTGCCCACCTTGTGACCCAGCTTCAGCGACTCGGCGTCGTCGAAGCTCAGGTCCAGCTCTTTCTGCAGCGAATCCGTGTACTGATGCCCGCCTACGCTCACGTCGCGTGGGAACAGGGGGGTCGTGCCTTTCACGATGTTGATGTTCATCACGCTCGCGCCCAGGTTCAACAGCGCGACCACTTGACCCGGCGGGGGTTCGTAGTTGTATTCGTAGCAGTTCTGCAGCGCGAGGGCATCGATGTCGACAATAGCCGGAGTTTTCCCCGCCATCGAGAGTACGTTGGTGTAGTTGAGAATCTTATCTTTCTTAACTGCCACTAACAGAACATCCATCTGCGGGTTGCCGGCGTCTTCGGAAAGGATCTGGTAATCGAGATTCACGTCGGCCAGATCAAAGGGAATATGCTGTGCCGCTTCTTTCTCGATGGTTTCAGCCAGTTCCTGATCGCTCATCGAGGGCAGCGAGATCTTTTTAACGATCACCGAATGCCCGCTCACGGCCGTGGCTACGGCCCTGGCCTTGATCTGGTTGTCGGTGAACAGCTTCGAGATCGCAGTCGACACCGTCCCCGAATCCACAATCATGGAGTCGACGACGATATCCGGCGCCAGCGGTTCCAGGCCCAAGCGCGCCACTTCGATGCCGTTGCGTCCTTTCTTCAGCTCCACAGCCTTAATGCTGGAGGAGCCCACATCCAGACCAACAATCGTTTTTGATCCGAATCCAAACATGTGCCCGCCTTTTAGGGTTGCCCGGCAGCCTTACCGGCCGCCTTCGGTTTCCTCTTGCCTCTCGCCTCCATCTGGTTCGACTTCTCTTCCATCCACTGGTCCAGCTTCGATTTTTTGAAGCGCCAGCGGTTGCCCAGTTTGAAGGCGGGAATCTTTTGTTCGCCTACGTATTTGTAAAGCGTGTCCGGACTCACTCCCAGGTACTGCGAAGCCTGGCGAATGTTCATAACTTCACGCGAGTCGGCCATAGTTTCAAACCTTTCCACAGATAAGGCCCTTGCTGCGGCCGGTTTCTTTCGGCCGCCGGGCGAAGTTGGGAGAAAATTCCTCGTTCAAAATTGCATTCGAGTGAATTTTGGTGTGCTGAGCATATATCAACCGCGAAAGTGCCAAGGTCAAGGCGTATCTTCGGGTTTTACCGGCTTTTATACCCGTTTTCTGGAAACTAGCTTGGCGGGAGTTGCATAACAGCGCTATATATGGTAGTTGATTATTATATGGATACAATTCAAAGGGGTGTTTATACACTCGGTTCAAACTTTGTGCCTATAGCGTAACCAAAGTACTACAGACGTTACTCAGGTATCTAGACAAGCGGAAGACCTCGAAGAACGCCTTGTAACTTGCAGCAGGCACGGGCGATTACGGTTAAGTTAATCTATGCAGTCTTCCGATCGAGAGGGGAAATCAATTGCGCTATCTTGATCGTCTTCAACCCCTTGGCCTACTTGCTCTGCGATTGGTGCTCGGCGTCATTATGATCGGGCACGGGTACCCGAAGGTATTTGGAGGCCTTTCCCACCACGTTCAAATGGTTGGTAGTCTGAGCCTTCCGGGCTGGCTGGCCTATTTTTCCGCCGGCGCCGAATTTCTGGGAGGCATTCTGATCATCGCTGGACTTTGGACCCGTTTCGCGGCGCTCGCGATCGTGATCAACATGACCGTGGCCATCGCGAAAGTGCACTGGAAAAATGGCCTGCTCGGCAACGGCGGATATCAGTTTCCGCTTGCCCTGGCGGCCATTGGTTTTGCGCTTATTTTCTTTGGCGCGGGACCGATCGCATTGGACAGCATCCGTAGAGGGGGGAGGCTGGCACCGAAAAAATCATGACGTTTGAACTACGTAGCGCTGGCGTCTCGCCGGCGGTCACAAGGGAGTCGTGTCCTAAGCCTGCGGGCGGGACGCCCCCCGGGACAGGCACGGGGAGGGCGCGCGCTCCGACTAAGCTAATACTCCGCCAGGTTTTTCATTGCCCGGAACAAATCACTGGCCTGGGGCAGGATGGCATTCTCCAGGTCGGGATGATAGGCAACAAACGTATCCATCGCAGCCACGCGCCGCACCGGTGCATCCAAATGCTCAAACATCTGATCAGCGATGCGCGCCGCAATCTCCGCACCGTAGCCCCAGCTCAGCGTATCTTCGTACGCCACTAGCGCCCGATTCGTCTTGCTCACCGAGGCGGCAATGGTCTCCCAGTCGAATGGATTCAGGCTGCGCAGATCGATCACCTCCGCTTTGACACCGTGCTCGCGCTCCAGTTTCTGTACCGCCTGCAACGCCCTAGGTACGACCGCTCCGTAGGTGATCACGCTGAGGTCGGTTCCCGGTTGGACCACTTTCGCTTTGCCCAACGGCACCATGTAGTCAGGCCCTGGATACGGTGCGCGCCCATAGGCCTCGCGATACAGCCGCTTGTGCTCGAGGAAAAGGACGGGGTCGTCGCAACGGATCGAGGTGCGCAACAGGCCCGCCGCATCCAGCGCATTCGAAGGAAATACGACCCGCAGGCCGGGTATGTGGGTGAAGACACTTTCGCCGCACTGCGAATGATAAATAGCCCCACCGGTGAGGTAACCGCCAATGGCCACGCGAATTACGCAACCCGCGGAAAACCCATTGTTCGAGCGCCAGCGGATCAAGGGCAGCTCGCTCCGCAGTTGCATCATGGCGGGCCAGATGTAGTCAAAGAACTGGATCTCCACCACCGGCTTGAGTCCGCGCGTAGCCATGCCCGTGGCACGGCCCACGATGTTGGCTTCTGCGAGCGGCGAATTGAACACCCTGTCCGACCCGAAGTCGCATTGCAGACCAGAAGTCAACTTGAATACCCCACCCTTGCCCTTCACCATTTTCTGTTGCAGGTACTGCTCGCGGCTGCAGTCGGCCACGTCTTCGCCGAAGATTACGATCCGTTCGTCGCGGCGCATCTCGTCGCGCAACGTAAGGTTGATCAGATCAGCCATGGTCTTCGGGGCCACCTTCTTGCCATCTGAAACTGCTCCCTCGGACTTTGCCGGGGCGGGCTGAGTTTCGAAGGCCGCCGAGGTGGGATCCAAGTCTGGCGAATACACATACCGCGTCACCGTGTCGGGCGTCGGTGCAGGTGCTTGCAATGCGCGGTCGACGGCGGCTTGCAGGTCGTCTTCCACCTGCTTTTCCAGGTTGTTGATAGCTTTTTCGTCGAGAATGCCCTCGCGGATCAGAAACATTTGCATGCGCGTGATCGGATCGCGCTGGGCATCCCTCTGCCGCTCGACATCCGGCCGATACAGACGCTCGTCGTCGGATAGGGAGTGGGAGTAGGGCCGGATCACGTGCGCATGGACAAATGCGGGCCCCTGCCCGCCTCGGCAGTGCGTCACCGAGTGCACAAAAGCCGCATGGCTGGCTACCGGATCGGTTCCATCGACTTCTTCAAAGTGGAAGTTAGGGAAGCCGGTGACCAGCCGGGAGATATTTCCGCCCGGGGTCTGCACTTCAACCGGCACCGAAATCGCGTATCCGTTGTCTTCAACGACAAAAATCAGAGGAAGGCGGGCATTGGAAGCAGTGTTCAAGGCCTCCCAGAACTCGCCCTCACTGGTAGTGCCGTCGCCTAGCGAAACATAGGTGACCTCGTCCCCATGGAACCTGACATCTTTGAACTGCCGGTAATCGCCGGTCGCCTTCTTGGCGGCATTAGGATGGGCGGCGTAGTAGCGCCCGACTTCGGCGCAACCCACAGCCTGCAGAATCTGCGTCCCAGTGGGTGAGGAGCCAGTGACAACGTTCAGGTGCGGATGGCTCCAGTGCGACGGCATCTGCCGCCCGCCGGAACTGGGATCGTCGCCTGATCCCACAGCCTGCAACAGCATGTCGTAGGCGGTGGCTCCCAGGGCCAGGCACAGCGCCCGGTCGCGATAATAGGGATAAAACCAGTCATAACCGGCTTTCAGGGCAAAAGCCGCAGCCACGCCTACAGCTTCATGGCCAGCACCGGAGATCTGGAAGAAGATCCTTTGCTGGCGTTTGAGCATTATCTCCCGGTCGTCGATTCGCCGGGAGGTATACATGTAGCGGTAGGCTTCGATCAGCTGTTCGCGGGAGAGACCTTCGTCGATCTTGCCGGCTTTGCTGACATCGCGCTCGGCTACCGCGGCCGATTTTGGGTCAGTCTTGGTGGTCGCCATCCGCTTCCCTTAGATCCGAGTGTACAAGACGCGAATGCATTGTAAATCCTGGAGAGTGGTGGGGAAAGCGGCAGTAAGCATTCAGCTATCAGCTCTCAGCTTTCAGCAGGTGGCCAGGAACTTAGCATTTGGCCCGACGCCGGCCAGCCGACGCCACTGGGCGGTCAATTGCCAAGTGCTAAGTGCTACCCTACAAATCCTTTCTGATCATTTATCCTGAAAGCGGCTGCATGATCAAATTCAATCGCCAATTCGACCCGCACCAGATCAAGCTGCTCATCTTCGACCTCGACGGCACTTTGATTGATTCGCGGCTCGACCTGGTGCACTCGGTCAACGCCATGCTGCGGCATTTTGGCCGTCCCGAGCTGCCTGATGAAGTCGTTGCCTCGTACGTTGGAGATGGCGCTCCAGTGCTGGTGCGGCGCGCTTTGGGCGACCCTAAGGACGAGAAATTCTTGAAGGGAGCTCTGGAATATTTTCTTGCTTATTACCGCGCGCACAAACTTGACCATACCCATGTGTACGAAGGCATCAAGGAGAGCCTGGCCGCAATTCACAGCTCGAATGGCCTTGGCCGCAAGATGACGGTGCTCTCGAACAAGCCGGTGCATCCGTCACGGGCCATCGTCCAAGCACTGGGTCTGAGCCAGTTTTTCCTCCACGTTTATGGAGGCAACAGCTTTCCCACCAAGAAGCCCGATCCGGAGGGCGCACGCTCGCTGCTCAAAGAGACCAAGACGCGAGGGCAAGACGCCGTAATCATCGGCGATTCCTCCGTCGACGTCCTCACCGGGCGCAATGCTGGCATATGGACCTGCGGCGTGACCTACGGCTTTGCTCCGCACACCCTGTGCGAGGCCCCGCCGGACGTGGTGCTCGACAAACCCAACGAGTTGGCCACGTTATTCGCCTAATCGCCGGACACTTACGTCCTAACTCCGTGTCCCCCGGTGCCCTCTGTGGTTAACTTCGGCTTTCTCCCTTTCAGTTAAACTGCAATCTGGGGATGGGCACACCGACCGACAGTTTCACTCCCGCCGAACTGCGCAAGGTGCGCAGCCTCAAAGATCCGCACGGCATTCAGCGTTTTCTCGACGACTTGCCCTACCATCTTGCCGACACCGCGTGGTCTCCCCGTCGTATCCTTCGCGAGAACACTGCGCATTGCCTGGAGGGAGCCATCTTCGCGGCGGCTGCTCTGCGAGCCAACGGCTTTCCACCGCTGCTCCTGGACCTTGAAGCCGAGCACGATACCGACCACGTCCTCGCCATCTACCGTGTGGACGGTCACTGGGGAGCCGTGGCGAAATCCAACTTCACGGGCTGCCGTTATCGCGAGCCCGTGTATCGTTCCCTGCGCGAACTTGCCCTTAGCTATTTCAATCTTTATTTCAACTTGCGCCGGGAGCGCACTCTGCGTACATTTTCCCGGCCGGTAAACCTCACCCGCTTCGATCCTCTGCATTGGATGACCACCGAGAAACCGATCTGGTTCATCGTGGACTATCTCTTCGAAATTCACCATTACAAACTGCTGCGGCCTGGTATGGCCAAGCGGCTGCATCGCGTAGACGAACGATTATTTCGGGCGGAGGTCCTGGGCAGAGCCGAGAAGTAGCGAATTAGCACCTCATGACGTTCGGCACAGTTCCCTTCCCCGTCTTGCGGAAATCCAATCCAGCTATGAGGCCACGCCTGTGATGCTGCTGCTATTGTTGGCGCCGAGTGCCTGGGCTCAGAGCGCGCTGGACATGGCCTCCGCGCCACGCCACCGTCTATTGCTGGCAAACGATCGGTACCCGTGTTCGCGATCAGTCTCCCCTACAGAACGTGCTATGGCTCGGCAGGACCACAACTGCAGGATGGCGAGGTCATCATAGGGAAGGAGAGTCGGAGTTTCTACTTCGGAGGACGCGCCATCGGCATACGCAAATGAGCGAACCAGTGAATACTGCGGTGTGACCGTCGAGTTCCTCAATCCCAGGGTAACGAACCATGGCTACCCATCCAGTAAAGACAGTTGGGACAACGTTGACATGGCAATGAATCCCCCCGGCGATGCTCACACCAGGTTCGTGACCACGCTCAACCTCGGGGCGGCCACAGTCAGTGACATCCAACTGCTTTCTCGCGATCCTATCCCCGCTCCCGAGAAAGACGGCCCCGAACTGCTCATTCCGGCTACGGACATCGACTTGAAAGCTGGCGAGCGCGAGAGAATCCGCAAATCTTCAGGCCAGGCCGTTTCGATTCCCGCTGCGCGGAAGTCCACACCCGTGAGCGCGGCGACTGATCCGGCCCGGCTGGTCCTCGTTCAGTTTAAGATGGCAGCTGGGAACTGATTCCTGATCAAGGCATCTCCGGCGAACAAGGCAGGTTCTAAGCACGTATCCATACCTATGAAGTCATCAAATGCGCCTATTCTTCTTCAGTTGGTTCTCGTGTGCTGTTTCGCGCTGGCCCAGAACACTCCAGGAAAGCCAGAGTCCTCCACAGCCGAGGTTGTAACTCCGCAGCTTTCTGAGGATCAGATCCGTGATCTCATTCGCCAGGCGGCCGATCGGGACATCGAGAATGACCGGAAACAGCATGACTATACCTACATCCAACGCGAGGAAGAGCACAAGCTCGACGGGAAAGGCCAGGTGAAGTCCAGTGAGTCACGAACGTATGAAATCATGGTGCTCTATGAGGAGCAGGTGCGGAAACTGATCGCAAAGAATGACAGGTTACTCCCCGATAACGATGCCAGGAAGGAAGATGAGAAGATCCAAAAGATTATCGAGAAGGGCAAGAATGAGAGGGAAGACAACCGGCGAAAGCGTGTGGAAAAACAGAACAAGGATCGGGAGGAAGCCCGGCAATTTGTAAGAGAAATCGCCGACGCTTACAACTTTCATTTCTCGGCTAAAGAAAATCTCGATGGACACGAAACTTCCGTGATCGATGCCGACCCGCGACCAGGCTACGAGCCGCACATGAAAAACGCGAGGTTCTTGCCCAAATTCCGTTTTCGCGTCTGGGTCGATCGAGCCGAGAAGCAGTGGATCAAACTCGACATCCAGTGTATTGACACGGTCTCGGTAGGCCTATTTCTGGTCCGGGTGCACCGGGGCTCGAACATTCAGATCGAGCAGATCCAAGTAAATGACGAAGTCTGGCTGCCCAAGCATGTCGCCCTGAAGCTTGATGCCCGCGTCGCACTGTTCAAGGGCCTCAATATCGAAGAAAATGTGACCTACCACGACTACAGGAAGTTTCGTACCGATACCAAGATCGTGCCTGTGGGAGAAGCGCAAGAACAACGCTGAAGAACGCTCTTACGCGATAAGACCGCAGACTTTCACGGTGAAGCTGCCAGCAACCCTGCGGTTTGGAGATGTTCAAGAACGGCGTCATTTCGGCGAAGCACTGGCAAGGTATAACTAACCCTTCTTCTCCGCTACCTGCAAACGCGTTTCCGCCCGCTTAAGCGCGTCTTCCGCGTGAGTGAAGTCGGCTTCGGTCTTGCCGTTCTTTAACGCTTCTTCGGCACGCTGCTTCGACTCCTGGGCGCGCTTCACGTCGATTTCTTGCGGGCGCTCGGCGGTTTCCGCCAGGATAGTCACCTTCTCCGGAAGCACTTCTGCGAAGCCCCAGGCCAGGGCCAAATAGTGGGTCTGGCTATTCTTGCGATAGCTGATTTCACCCACCGCCAGCTCCGTAATCAGCGGCGCATGGCCCGGCAGGATGCCCAGATATCCGTCCTTGCCGGGGATCTGCATCTCCTCGGCTACGTCCTTCACGACCATCTTCTCCGGCGTGACGATCTCGAGTTGGAAAGTATCTGCCATTGGTTACTGCTGGAGCACTTTTAGCATCGCTGGAGCATCAAAACATGGCTCCAACGCGACAACTTTGCCGGCGCACAGTCTCCATACCTGTGCCCCGGGATTTCGCAGGTCTTGCCGGAACCTTTTACCTGCCCGGCGTCCGATCGCGACGACCGAATCGCCCGCATCCAAAAAATGCCTGGTTCAGCTCGCGAATCCAGTGGTTCGAGCAACTTTCCGAGGAACGACCGTGTGCCTTCAACCCCCTTGTAGCCACCTCCCCAGGGAAGCATTTCGATTTGTCGGGCTTCGACCCGCACGATTTTGACGTTGGATTCAAACATTACGCTTCGGTTGTCGGTTGCAGGCGAGAGCAAGGACCAATGACTGCTCCTACGCTGCTTTCAACTTCTCCGCCGCCTCGAGCACTTCCGCAATGGTGCCTTTCATGTAAAAGGCTTGTTCAGGAATGTCGTCGTACTTACCTTCGTTGATCTCCTTGAAGCCTTTCACCGTGTCGGCGATCTTTACGTAGCGGCCGGGTGAACCTGTGAATTGTTCGGCCACGTGGAACGGTTGGGAGAGGAACCTTTGCATTTTCCGCGCCCGCGCTACAGTGATCTTCTGGTCTTCGCTCAATTCATCGATGCCTAGAATCGCGATAATGTCTTGCAGGTCTTTGTAGGTCTGAAGTGTTTTCTTGACTGCCTGGGCGACGTCATAGTGGTCCTGGCCTACGATGCGGGGATCAAGAATGCGGGACGTCGAAGACAGGGGATCGACGGCTGGATAAATACCAATCTCAGTCAACGCGCGCGAAAGCACTGTGGTCGCGTCCAGGTGAGCAAAGGTCGTTGCCGGCGCCGGATCGGTGAGATCGTCCGCGGGCACGTAGATGGCTTGCACCGAGGTCACCGACCCTTTCTTAGTTGAGGTGATCCGTTCCTGCAACTCGCCCATTTCCGTCGCCAGATTTGGCTGGTAACCGACGGCGCTGGGCATGCGGCCTAGCAGCGCGGAAACTTCCGATCCCGCCTGAGTAAAGCGGAAGATGTTGTCGATGAACAGCAGCGTATCTGCGCCTTCTTCGTCGCGGAAGAACTCGGCGACCGTCAGCCCGGTCAGAGCGACCCGCAAACGCGCTCCGGGCGGCTCGGTCATCTGCCCGTAAATCAGGGCGGCTTTGGATTTGTCCGGATCGCCCGGCTTGATTACGCCGGATTCGGTCATTTCCAGCCATAGATCGTTGCCCTCGCGGGTACGTTCACCGACTCCGGCGAACACAGAATATCCGCCGTGCTGTTTGGCAACGTTGTTGATCAGTTCCTGGATGAAAACCGTCTTGCCGACGCCGGCGCCACCGAACAATCCGATCTTGCCGCCCTTCAGGAATGGCTGGATGAGATCTACGACCTTGACCCCGGTTTCGAACATCTCAGCCGTGGTGGCCTGATCTTCAAACAGCGGCGCCGGGCGATGGATCGGCATCGTCTTGGTGTGCTGGATCGGCCCCAACTGGTCCACCGGCGCTCCGATCACGTTCATCACGCGGCCCAGCGTGCCGCGGCCTACGGGCACGGAAATAGGGCCCCCCTGGTCGATGACCTTCATACCCCGCACCATGCCCTCGGTCGCTTCCATGGCAACGCAGCGCACGCGGCCCTCGCCCAGGTGCTGCTGTACTTCCAGAATCACGTTGACAGGATTCGGCACAGTGAAGCCGTCGCTCACGACTTGCAACGCCTGATATATCGGCGGCAAGGCGCGTGGGTCAAACTGAACATCCACCGCGGGTCCGGAAATTTGGGTTACGTGTCCAACTTTTTCAGGCATAGATCGAGCTCTCAGTCTGTCGGCTTTCAGTTATCAGCATTCGGCGATTAGCATTTGGCGCCTTGGGGTTACGGCAAGAATCTCGGCTGACCAAATGCCAAGGGCTAATTGCCAAGAGCTGTTACTGCGCTGCTGCTCCACTCACAATCTCGATAATCTCTTTCGTGATCTTCGCCTGACGCGCCCGGTTCATGGCCAGCGTTAGCGAATCGACCATGTCGGTGGCATTATTTGTCGCCGCATCCATCGCGGTCATACGGGCCGCGTGCTCTGCCGCCACTGATTCCTGCAGGCCACGAAAAATCTGGATGGCTACATATTTGGGCAAAAGCGACCGGAACAGTTCTTCCGGAGACTGTTCGTAGATGTAGTCCACCGGAGCGGCGGCAAACTTAGCGGCGGCAGCGTCAACCTCGCGCGTGTCCAGGGGGCGAATACCCACACCCGCTTCTCTCGCGGCCTCGAGGGCGCGATCCCTTTCCTTCTCGGTCATCGCCTCGGCCTGCCGCACTTCCGCCACGCCAATCTGTTCAATGGGCAATATTTGTTCCACGATCAGGCGCTGGGTGATCACTGATTTGAACTCGTTGTAAATCAGATATACAGAATCAATTTCTTCTTTGCTGTAGCGCTCGATCACACCCTCGGCCAATCCCGAGGCGAAGGAGTATTCGACCTTGTTCAAGACTCCGATCTGTTCGCCTACAATGGTAGTTTGCGGTTGTTCCGGCGATTCAGCCGTTCTCGGGTTGGCTGCACGGTAACGCCGCCGGAGAAAATCGCGCCCCTTGCGCCCGATGGTTTCAATCTCGAGATTCTTGTCTGTCTTGGTACTGATGAAACGTGTTGCTGCTTTCAAAATATTCGTATTAAAGGCTCCCGCCAGCCCTTTGTCGCCGGTGACGACGATGAGCAGAGCGTTCTTCTCCGGACGGCGCGCCAACAGAGGATGCCTGGGCTCACCCGTCTCTGCATCGTAGATTTCGGCCCGCGAAACCAGCGACTTGAGCACGTTCGTCAGCATCTGCGCGTAGGGACGAGCCGCCAAGGCACGCTCCTGCGCCCGGCGCAACTTCGCCGCCGACACCATCTTCATGGCCTTGGTGATCTGCCGCGTGTTGGTCACGCTGCGAATCCGCCGCCGGATGTCGAGAATATTGGGCATGAAACCAGTCGTTGAGCGTTGGCGTTAGCTTCAGGCTAATAGCTAAGAGGCAAGAGCTCACAGCTATTTCGCCACTGCTTGTCTCTCCGCTACGAATGCTTCTTTACTCTGCTTGATTAGCTGGCTCAGCTCAGCTTTCAGCGCATCATCCAAAACCTTTTTCTCCATGATCGTGCGCAGCAGGCCGGGATTCGTTGCGTCCACAAACCGGTACAGCTCGGCCTCGAAATCGCGGACCTGCTCCACAGGGAGGTCATCGAAGAAGCCGTTGGTGCCGGCGAAGATAATCAGAATCTGCTTGGAAAATGGCAGCGGCGAAAACTGTTTTTGCTTGAGCACCTCGACCAGCCGCTGGCCACGATTGAGCTGTGCCTGCGTGGCCTTGTCGAGGTCGCTGCCGAACTGTGCGAAAGCAGCCAGTTCGCGGTACTGCGCCAGTTCTAGCTTCATGCTCCCTGCCACCTGCCGCATGGCTTTGATCTGCGCGCTGCCGCCGACCCGGCTGACGGAAATTCCTACGTTTACGGCCGGCCGCACGCCGCTGTTAAACAGGTCGGTTTCAAGAAAGATCTGGCCGTCAGTAATCGAAATAACGTTCGTCGGAATGTACGCTGAAACGTCGCCTGCCTGAGTTTCAATGATGGGCAGCGCGGTTAACGAACCGGCGCCCTTCTTGTCGCTCAGCTTGGCGGCGCGCTCGAGCAGGCGCGAGTGGAGATAGAAAACATCTCCCGGATACGCCTCCCGTCCGGGGGGGCGGCGCAGCAATAGCGAAATCTCGCGATATGACGCCGCGTGCTTGGAAAGATCGTCGTAGATGATCAGCGCATGCTTTTTCTTGTCGCGGAAATACTCGCCCATGGCGCAAGCCGCGTAAGGCGAGATGTACTGCATAGGCGCGGGCTCAGACGCAGACGCCGCGACCACGATGGTGTAGTCCATGGCGCCGGCGTCGGTCAGAATCTTCACCACCTGGGCGATGGAAGAGCGCTTTTGGCCGATGGCGTTGTAGATACAGATCAGATCATTGCCCTGGCTATTGATGATCGTATCCAGCGCGACTGCCGTCTTGCCGGTCTGCCGGTCGCCGATGATCAGCTCGCGCTGTCCGCGGCCAATCGGGATCATGCTGTCGATGGCCTTCAGCCCGGTTGCCATTGGCTCGCGTACCGGCTGCCGGTCGATTACGCCTGGTGCCAAGCGCTCCAAGGCGATGAACTGGTCGGTCGCAATCGGCCCTTTGTCGTCGATCGGTTGTCCCAGCGAATTCACTACTCGCCCGACCAGGGCCTCGCCTACAGGCACGCTCATGATGCGGCCTGTGCGCTTCACCTGGTCGCCCTCGCTGATTTCCGTGTACTCGCCCAGCAGCACCACGCCCACCTGATCTTCTTCCAGGTTCATGGCAATTCCAGCCACGTTGTGCGGGAACTCGAGCAGTTCTCCGGCCATGACTTTATCGAGACCATGGACGCGGGCGATGCCGTCACCCAGAGTGAGGACCGTCCCGACTTCGTCCATGGCGATCTTGGACTCGTAATTCTCGATCTGCTGCCGGATCAGCTGCGTGATCTCGTCTGCTTTGATTTGTGCCATAAGTTGAGTTTCGAGTTTCTGGTTTCAAGTTTTGGGAACCGGAGCGTCTGGCACTCGGCCTTAGCATTTTGGGGGCGCTGAGAGCTCGCGCATGAACCAGCAAGGACTCCTGACTAAATGCCAAATGCTAATTGCTAAGTATTTCCCTTAGCCTCTCTAACTGCCCCCTCACCGAGCCATCGTAGATAGTGCTTCCGATCTTCACGATGGCGCCGCCTAGAATTGAACCGTCCTGCGCGTAACGCGCGCGCACTCTGCGGCCGGTCACCTTCTCAACCTGCGCCTCGAGCGCACCTCGCTCCGCCTGGCCCAATTCCCGCGCACTGATGATCTCGGCTTCGGTGAAGCCCATCCGGCGGTTTAGCTCCTGCTCAAATGCTTTCACAATAGGCTCTAGAAATTTGATACGCCTGTGTTCAATCAGCACCGCCACAAAGTTCCGCACGGAAGGCGAAATACCTTCGCGCGCGACGATCGCGTCCAGTAAAGCGCGCTTCTGTTCCGCTGGAATCGATGGCGCTTCCCAGACTTCCCGCAGTGGCCGGCTGCTCGCCACCAACTGGGAAAGAGACTGCGCCTCCTCGAGCGTCTTCCCCGCATCCAGGCGCAGCTCAAAAACTACATCGGCGAAGGCGCGGGCGTAGGTATTGGTCACGGAAGCCATACTCTAGTGCACGTCCTTTCCGATTTTCGCTCCCACGCCATCGGGATTTTTCTGCGAAAGCTTTTGCCCAAAATCTCGCACCAGCGCCTGATCGGTGGCCGGATCCACTTTGATCTGCTGGGCCGCCAGTGACACTGCCAAGTCAGCGGCGTAGGCGGTCAGTTCGCGTCGGGCCAATTTGGCCGCGGCGGCGATCTCCTGCTCCGCCGACTCCACAATCTTGCGGGCATCCTCTGCTGCCGCGGCCTTGATGCGCGCTTCTTCAGAAGCAGCTTCCTTCTCTGCAGCACCCCGCATGCCTTCGATTTCTGTATCCAGCCGGGAAAGCCGTGCTTCTATTTCAGCCAGACGCCGGTTGGCTTCCTCGCTTGCCTGGCGAGCTTGCTCCATCGCCTTTTGGATGGAAGCGGTACGACTGCGGAAAAGTCCAGGCAGGTTCTTCTTCGAGAACCAGCCAACCGTGCCGGCAATCACGGCGAAATTGAACAACACACATAACCAGTAAGCATGCTCCAGGCTCAGACCACTGAGCCTCGCCAGCCACTGGACCGACGCCGAATGCTTGAACTGGGACTGCTCGTCCTCGCCCGCCGATTCGCGCGGTTCCTTGGAAGGCTCGGCACTTGTGCTTTTGGCTGAATGTTCTGAGCTCAGGGAACTCGCAGAGGGACCTGTAGCCTGGGCTTGAGCGCCAGCGCCCATGAGCAAGAACATGCATACCAAGAAGGCAGAGGCAAAGGTAAGGACTCTGTGGATACATCGGATGATACACCGGAGTTGCATCACTCTCCTCCCGCCGGGGCTTGAGTTGCCGGTACGAGAACCGTGCGAATGATATCAGCTGCCAGCTCTCCGCTTTGAGCTTCCAGGCTCGCTTGCGCCGCTAGTTTGTCTTTCTCGATGGCCGCTCTGGCTTGTTCAACCCGCGTCTGGGCCTTGGCCCGCGCTTCTGCTACGGTCGCGGCCCGGGCTTGCAATAGCTGCTGACGATGGGCCTCCTGCCTCTTAAAAACGCTCATGCGCGCTTCCCGCAACCGCTGCTCATAGTCCGCCGTGCGCGCCTCCGCTTTGGCAATGTCAGCTCGTGCCTTCTCGATCGCGCCTTCCGTCCTGCTGTGTCTCTCCGCCAGCACCTTCACTAATGGTCTGTGCACGACCGCGGTATAGATGCCATACAACAGCACGATAAAGATGATGGTCGGCACAGACCCGAGCAGTAATCCGCCTAGTTGTCCTAATATCTCGTCCATGCTGGGTGATGAAGTCTAGAGCGTAAGAGGGCTTAAGACCATTGAACGTAACATGTTACGGAACCTAGTGTCAACGCGATCAGGGGACTGACAAATTTGATTTGCGGATTGAAAAGCAGGGTTCGTGAACTACTCATAAAATAGCGAAAGAGGCCTTGACATCTGCCATAACGGGTCTAGCATGTAAATATCACCTCCGATCCAATTCAGGATCGAATGGGCCGGTAGCCAAGGAAAGTCACCGCTTCTTGGTTGTCGGCCCATTTAAGTTTAGTCGCCGGTCTCAATCGTGAGCCCGGTGGCGTCAGCTACAGCTTTCCGACCTCAGATCTACAGCGCCAGCGTCCCCATTTCTGGGATGAGAATCGGGCGCTCGTCAGGTCAGGCAGCGACTCCGTAAGGCGCGCAAGACTTGACAAATAGCGTACAAACTAATCGGGCACGACAAAATCTTTTACTCTCCTCACTACCGATTCCGGCGCCTCCGCCTCCAACTCAACCAACCCATCCTTGTACTGACGGGAATAGATGCGCGAGCGCGCTTCCAATAGGGCCAGCATCTTTCCTTCTTTCTGAGGCACGCGCAAACGTACCCGGCTCAACGGGTCTTCTTCCAGCATTTCATCAACGCGGTCCAGCAGCGTGGTCATCCCGATGCCCTTGGCCGCCGAGACATGTACCGTGCTCGCGACGTCCCGCAATGACTCGCGCTGCTTCGGCGGCAGCAGGTCGATCTTGTTCATCACCCTCAGGCGCGGTTTTGCGTCCACTTCCAGTTCCTGAAGCACCTTCTCTACCTGTGCATCCTGCTCCGCCGATAAAGGGCTGCTGGCATCCGAGACTTGCAGGACCAGCGACGCACGCTGTACTTCTTCCAGCGTCGCTCGAAAGGCGGAAACCAGCGTGTGGGGCAGGTTGCGGATGAAACCGACGGTATCTGAGAGCAGCACCTTTCTTCGCGAAGGCAGCGACACCGATCGAATAGTGGGATCCAAAGTGGCAAACATTCTGGGAGATTCCAGCACTGCAGCCTGGGTCAGCGCATTGAACAGCGTCGACTTGCCCGCATTGGTATAGCCGACCAGGGCTACGGTCGCCACCGGAACCGACTCGCGCCGCGCCCGTTGCTGCGCCCGTATCCGCCGCACGTTCTCGATCTGCTCTTTCACATGCCGGATGCGCCGGTGAATCTTCCGCCGGTCGGTTTCAAGTTGGGTCTCGCCCGGGCCACGGGTGCCGATCCCGCCGCCCAGTTGCGACATCTCGATTCCGCGACCGCCCAAGCGGGGCAGCAGGTACTGCAATTGCGCCAATTCGACTTGCAGCTGTCCTTCACGCGTCCGGGCATGCTTCGCGAAGATATCCAGGATAAGCTGGGTGCGGTCAATCACCCGGGTGTTGACCAGTTTTTCGATATTGCGCTGTTGAGAAGCCGTGAGGTCATGATCGAACAAGAGCAGATCGGCAGAGACTGAGGCGGTAGCGCCGCCAATCTCCTCCAGCTTGCCTCGACCGATCAGTGTGGCCGGATCCGGGCGATCGCGGTGCTGCAGAAATTCGCCCACAACGTCTGCTCCTGCGCTGACGGCCAGAGAACGGAGTTCGGCTAGCGACTCCTCAGCGCTGAACTCGGGAATGTCGGGGGCTTTGGCAGCGACCGGACCGGTGGAAGTGTCGCGCGCAGCCTGAGCGGCCGCAGTCAGCGGTCCATTCCTGATTCTGGGCCTGGCCTGACCGTGAGACCGGGTGCGCGCCTCAAGGCCAATCAGAAAAGCGCGCTCCCTGGGCGGACCATCTCCGTCCGTCGCCGGGCCACGCCCAACGCCGCTTGCCTTATTGCCGCTGGTCTTGCCGGAAGACCTGGATTGTAGCCTGTTCAATTTGCTGAATTCCGGGCCGTGAAGCTAACCAGGCTCGCGTGCTATTCCCAAGCACGTTAAAGACTCACCCGTCTGGCCCTGCCCAGCGGATCCAGCGCAAATCATGACCTGAGAAGACCAGGCAGCTTATCCCTCAGTGCCGGATGCGCGCGGCATCGGAGTCTCCTCCGGGCCAGTCGACGGGGTCACGGTAGGAGCCGACATTACCGTCGGTCTCTCTCCATGGCCATGCAAGGTGCGTCCCATGGCCACGGTGGAGATGGCATGCTTGAAAATCAGTTGCTCCTGGTTGTTGGTTTCGAGCACGACGGAATACTTGTCGAAGGAGCGGATGCGCCCCGTGAGCTTGACTCCACTCAGCAGGTAAATGGTGATATTCATTCGCTCCTTGCGTGCCGTGTTGAGGAAAGAATCCTGGATGTTCTGGGCTGGCTTCGTTTCCATCGCCGATCTCCTTGGTCCTGATTGCCTGGTCCTGAACTGCCCTTAGCTCCCTTGCGCCCGTACCCAGCACTGGCTTGGGGAGCGGCGGAACAACCTGGCTGCTGCACGCGTTCTAGAAGACGTCATCCACTTCACCAACACTACGGCGGTAATATTTCTACGATACGGCGTTGCCCCTCACATTTCAAGCTGTCGCTTTTTTCCTGTCCACCTGTGTCCACCTGCTGGACAATTGACATGGACGCAACAAAATGCAACTATTCTCGCGCTCCAGCGTAACCCCATTCGAAGAAAAGTTTGGCGCGCTTGCTTTCCCAGCCAGGAGTATTGACCATGCATCATAAGATGATTGCCTTCGCCACCTTGTTGGTTATGCCCACACACACCGGCACGGAAGTCCTCGCCCTCATCCTGCGTTGGATTCACTTGCTGGCGGGTATCACCTGGGTGGGTTTGCTCTATTTTTTCAATCTGGTCAACGTCCCCTTCATGAAACAGGTGGATGCCGGCGTGAAGCCGAAAATATTCCAGTACATGACCTTGCCCACCTTGCAATGGTTTCGCTGGAGTGCAATGGTGACAGTATTCGTGGGCTTCTGGTACTGGTCACAGATCTACGTCGCGGCCGACGCCCGACGCATGGGCGTCAGTCCAGGAAGCACCATCGGATTGTTTCTACTGATCTGGATTGCGACCTGGGGGATCTTGTACTTCGTGATCTCACGCGCACCGAGTGGATACCTATTGGGCGCGGTCACGGCGGTCGCAGTCAGTGCGGCGGCCTGGCTGTTTGTTAATTACACACCGGTGGGACAGGACGATAACCACGTGCTCTCCATCGGCATCGGCGGCGGGTTCGGCATCATTATGTTGTTCAATGTCTGGGGCATTATCTGGCGCAATAACAAGAAGATTATCCGTGGAACTCTTGCCGGCGCTGCTCCGGCGAATGCGGCGGCTCTGGCCCGTCAGGCGTTTCTGGCGTCGCGAACCAATTTTTTCCTGTCACTACCCATGATATTTTTCATGGCCGCCAGTTCGCATTACACGATCCTAGGGCGGTAAGAGCACTGATTTGTATTACCCTGGCACATGCCGCGGTACGCGGGATTTTGCTCGGGCCTGCTCCGTACAGACAAAGCCTCTCGCGCCTGCGACAGGCTCGAGATAATCGATCGAATTACACCACTAGAAATTCAGCTTCAGTGCAACTTGCATCTGCCGCGCCGAAGTAGTCCCATCCGGCCGCCCGACAGTAGACGTAATCAATCCAAATGCTCCCACATTGCCGATTTGGTTGCCCAGGCTGGCGACGGAATGGTCGCCCGGATTGACAAAATTTGGGTGGTTGAAGATGTTGAAGCCCTCAAGGCGGAGCTGCGCCTGGAAGCGTTCCGTGATCTTAATATTCTTGGCAAATACCAAGTCAAAGTTCACGAACCCAGGTCCAAAGAATTGGTTACGCCCTATGCTGCCAGCCCTCCCGGTGATCGGCGGATTTTGAAAGGCGTCGGGGTTGTGAAAAAATACCCTGTTGCCCCCGTTAATAGCGGGGTCATCGTTCTGGCCCGGCGCGAACGGATCTCCCACCAAATCACCCCATGAAGATATGCCCGTCCTCTGACTGTCTGTACGGCCTCGAATTTCGAACGGATGTCCAGTCTGCAGGGTTGTGATTCCCGCGAATTGTATCCCCTCGAAAATCCGGCCAACAATGCCGTTGCTGAGGTAAGCCTTCCCTTTTCCTAGAGGCACTTCCCACAGATAGTTGATGACCCCGACGTGCCGTACGTCATTGTCTGAGTTTCCCCGGTCCTGTGCCAGAACACGAGAGTTGCGGGGGAAGGTGCGAGCCCCTTGGGCTGGATTCAGGGGGTCAGGAGAATCGTCAATCGCGTGAGCGTAAGTATACGAGCCCTGCACCTGAAAACCATGACTCAGGCGGCGTGTGACCTTCAATTGCAGCGCGTGGTAAATAGAGTTGGCTACCGCCCGGTTGTATGCAGGCTGAATCAGAGCGTTGTGGGTTACGGCATTGAACGGCAACACATTGTTCTGAAAACCCTCATACAAGTTCAGGCCAGTGACCTGAGTGGGTGTACAGGAATCAGGCTTTCCGCTGAAATTGGTGAAGCTGTTGCCCGATGTGCTACAGAATGCCACCAGCTGGTTTACCAGGTTGGGATCTGGGGGGTTTCCATCCACCGCGCGATAAACGTGACTGCCTTTGGACCCGACATAGCCCAAATCAATCGTGCTATTGCCACGGAGTTCACGTTGGATTCCAAAGTTCCAATTGTTGGTGGCAGTATTGCGGAAATGCGTGTCAAAGAGAGTAGGCGCCAGTCCCCCAACGACGCCGTTGAATTCGGGAATCGTCGCCGAAGGGGTAGTGTTCGGTGGAGTCGACGGGAATAGCCCAGTGCCGAAGGCATCGTTGATCGTCTCAAATGGAAATTGGGAATAGTCCTGCTCGAAGGGTGGGTTGCCGCGCGCGTTGCTGAACAGATTTCCGAACACACGATCATGGAAAATGCCAAACGCGGCACGGATCGCTGTCTTCCCGTCATTCCACGGGTCCCAGGAGAATCCGACGCGGGGTTCGATGTTGGAGTAGTCGTCATTGTAAAGCTGCTTGCCGGTCCCGGGTCCCACAATGGACATCCCCACAGGAAACGTGGTTGAGGGATCGGAGAGAAGGTTCGACAAGTTAGCGTGTTCCTCGTAAGGAACACCGTCCAGTTGGTAACGCAGTCCGAGAGTGAGGGAGAAATTACGTCGTATCTTCCATGTGTCTTGCCCGAACCAGTCATATTCGTGTTGCCGGAACAACTTGTCGTCGGTCGGCTGCCGAACCCCGCTCTTGTTAAAGAACTCCGCGTTGAAATCTTGAGCTACGAAACCGTAAAGGGCAGAGGCCGCATCCGACACGGCAATTCCTAAATTTGCTTGATTCGTGACGCCAGGAATATCAATCAGATTGAACCCTACATTGACTGGGTCGCCAAATAATGCAAACGTGTTCAGGCCCACCTGGCGGCGGGAATCGAAGCTGCTAGGCCCGCGCTCGTGAATGTTGCGGAAATCGCCACCAAATTTGAAGGTGTGAGCTCCCCGAACCCAGCTGATGCTATCCGTGTAGCTGGTGGTCCCGGTCGCGCGAAATTGGCCATCTGATACTAGGCTGAGGCAGCCGAAACTGGTGAAGGGATCCATGTTATAGTCGCGGCCATTTCCGAATTGGTCGAGTGGGCTAACGCTGTCCAGCACATTCAAACCAGTGCACTTGAAATTGGCATAAATCCGGTTCCAACCGAAGTTAAAATTGTTTAGCACGTTCGCGCCAAGGCTGGAGACCAGATTGGCGGACAAGCCCTGATTGATACTCTTCGCCGAGGTCGCTCCCACGTTGCCCGGTAAAATATCATCATGAGTCTGATTGGGGTCGAAGAAGTGATCGTATCCGTAGCGCAGGCTGAGAGTCTGCCGGTCAGTGAAATGGTGGTCAATCTTGGCTACGGTCTGATAGCCGCTCGTGCGCGATGAGCTGGGGTAATGAATCGTCCCGCTCACGCCGTCAGCCGACTGCGGTGCATTCGGGTAAAGCGCTAGGATTTGCTGTACCGTCGGGTCCAATGGCAAGCTATAGATGTTGTTGGAGCTAGACGGGGTGAGATCAACCGGTACGGTCGTAGAACCCAGCGTGGCTGGGTTGATATAGGTAAAATTAAACACGCCCGTCTTAAAGGCCGCGGTGGGAACGGTGGCGGATCCTGTCAGAGTGGTAATGAAGCGATTCAACTCGTGGTTGAAGAAAAAGAATGTCTTATCCTTGCGGATGGGACCACCAATGGAATACCCAAACTGGTGGCGGATATATGGGTCTTGTGGGCCATCGCTGGCCCGATTAAACCAGTCTCGAGCCCCTCCAAAACCATTCCAGCGCCCGAACTCGTAAGCATTGCCATGGAAGGAATTGGTGCCACTCTTGGTCACCACATCGATGATGGAGCCGGTGTTTCGGCCAAACTCAGCATTGAAATTGTTGGTGATAACTCGAAATTCCTGGGTCGATTCTGGGTCAGCACTGAGTACTCCACCCGCAATTCCAGGCACAGACGTGTCATTGTTATCGACCCCGTCGAGCAGGAAGTTATTGTTGCGCTCCCGCGATCCATTCACGGTGTATCCCCCCAACCGGCTATTGGTTTGCGATGTTCCAGGGGACAACAAAACCAGTTCATACGGATTGCGCGTGATCAGAGGGAGATCTTTAATGGCTCTCTCGTCAACCAGGTTACTGACTTGCGAGGTTTCCAGATCGACGTCGGGGATCTGGTCGGCCCGTACTTGCACTTCTTCTGTGACCGCTCCCGGCTCCAATTGGGGATTCACCGAGAGCACCTGGGCGACAGTGAGCTGAACATCGGATGCACGAAACGTCTTGAAGCTTGCCATCTTGATCGTGATCTCGTACCTACCGACCGGAAGATCGGGGACGCTATAGGCACCGGTGCTGCTGCTCGTAACCGTGCGCGAAGCATTGGATTCTAAGTTTCTGACCATGATTTCAGCGCCTTGGACCACTGCCCCGGCAGAATCGGTCACCGTGCCACGAATCGAGCCAGTCTGCGCCAACGCGAACGTCGCAGTCAGGACCAGCAGGATGCTTCCAAAAATGACTCTCAACTTCTGCATTTTTTCTCCCTTAACCTCGCAACGCCAATCAACAAAATCGGCCTCAACAGGCGCCCCAATTCCTCGGTTCACAACCTGATAATTGTAGGAAGCGCAATGATCGGTACTTTACAACAGGATTATTGGGAAATGGTGATGGCATTTGGTCGACCAGTTACGAAGGTCTATGGGAAGTACTTTATTCTCAAGGTTTTGATATTGGAGGAGAACCTGCAGAGACACCGTTACTTTGGTCATTTCTACGGAGTTATAAATCCGCAGTCCTACCAGATTTCATAGGCTAGAGAGCGAGGACAATTCGCTTTCTCCAGTTTCGATACAAGCTGTTCGTCTAGCTATAGCTATAAGCTAGCGTCATACGAAGCGTAAGCCAAATCTTTAACCGCTGATCGGAAGCCTCCAAAGCACATTCCCTGAAACCAACGCAGAGATTAGAGACTAGACTGGACAACATTTCCGAGAGACACGGCCTGTTATTCTCAATAAAGAACGCTAATCTCCAAGCAGAGACAATTCTCTTCATGCCTTGTAGTGGGAATGCGTTGTTTGTTACTAAAAACGAGAGATACCTCTGACATTTCTATGAAATCTCATAAGGAAACTGCCACTATGATTAACGCAGTCCGCAGTGTGGCAGAATGCGACATATGCTTCGCAACGATCTCGGTCACGGAGTTGAGCTATTCAATCGAGCTGACTTTTTTGACGCCCATGAGGCACTTGAAGACGTCTGGCGCGCGGCGCCCGAACCGGACAAGAAGTTTCTGCAGGGGCTGATTCAGGTTGCGGTGGCGTTGCACCATCACGGAAATGGGAATTTGGTGGGTGCGCGATCTGTGCTAAAACGGGCGTTCCGAAATCTTTCTCGCTACCCTGAGGGTTTTGGCGGGATTCATCTGGCACCTCTACTGACCTCGATTTCGGATTGGCAGCAGGCCCTGGACGAAGGCACGCCGGTGCCTGCTCTGCCGAAAATAGTGGGTCGTCATGCTTCAGTCGTCAAGAAAACTTGGGGATATTGAACGGGCGCAGGGCAGCGGGAAGGTAGACTCATCATCAACTTCTGGGTGGGTGTCTTGGAGTCGTTGCGATCGGTGCGGACTAGCGTTTCCGTTTCTTCCTGACGACCGATGAACGACGACTGACGACTTCTTTTTGTTCTCCTGGTGCCAGCACCCGACGCACAATCGGCGTGTTCAGCTTGTACTTGCGCTCGGTCACGTTTCCGGCGTCGTCCTTTACGCGGATCACGAATACGGGCAAATTGCCTTCTCTCTCGAAGTTCTCCTGCGAGAGTGTTACCGGCAGCACGCCATTGAGATTTCGCTCCCGGTAAGCAGTCTCGTAACGATGGCGCCTGACGTTCCAGGTAAACACACGGATCTGGTTGTAATCGAACGGCATGCCATCTTTGTTTTCAGTGAGTAACACCAGGTACTGCGGAACTTTCTTTTCGTCGTCCGGGACCTGGTCCAGGACAAATGACGCCACCGTGCGTTGGCCTTCGGCATACTGCGCGATCTCCAGGGGGATATCCACGTCCAGCATTCGCCCCAGGACCCAGCCAACGTGTCCCGGCTCGTCGCGTATGAGCCACCAGTCTTCCATGGCGGGAGCGGCAATACTAGACGGTCCTTCTTTTCCGGCGCTGCTGGCTTTAGGCTGTGCACCGGGCAGGGGCTTCTCGCTGCTGGCGCGCTTCAAGAGCCCCAGCTTCGCGCCCTGGTCTACCTGGTAGAGGTGCTCGGCATCGCGTCCGGGCTGAAGGTGAAGGTTGGTCTGGTTATGTGCGATTGCTGTGGCCTGGGCTCGGTCACCGCGCCACTGTTCGGCCAGCTTCTGAAAAGCGTCGTAGGTTTCCTTACTGACCAGGTAACGCTGTTCCAGCCATCCCTCGACGCCGGTTGAGCTACGCACGTGGGCAAAGCGGCGCTCGCGTCCGAGTATTTGCACCGCTTCTCCGTTTTTGACAGTCCCGGTTTTGGTGTAAACGGCGGCCACCTGGTCACGCAGGAAGGCCTGCGGAGCAGACACGTAGGCGGTCTCCTTCGTGCTGTTCCTGCCGCGTCCACAACCAGCAAGAGGCGCCACGACCGCTACGAGGAAGACCACGAAGCTGGATGCGAGTAATGGACGGCAATATTTCACAGAGTTTAAAGACAATATAGCAGCGATGGGTTGTAGATTTTTGCAGCTGTGATCAGGATTACGATAGGAGAGCGAAGCAGGCATGAAGCCGCCCGATTTGCGGTCCGCGTTCAGTCTCCGAATGAAATTCCAACCGCCTTGGCGGTCTCGACCAGCTGACCGTTGGGATCGACCGTTTTCAGCTGACCAATGGCCAGGGCGATGTCCACAGCTTCGATACGCTCATTGCGCAAACACACCATCTTGCCGAATCCGCCCTGGGCAATCAGGTCGACTGCCGCCACGCCGAAGCGGGTGGCCAGGATGCGGTCGAAGGGCGTGGGTGACCCGCCGCGCTGGATGTGCCCCAGCACACTGACCCGCACTTCCTTGTTGGCGCTGGTCGCGATGGCATTGCCGATCAGATTACCGACCGAGCCGGCACGTCGGTTGTCTTTCAACTCGGGAGGAACTTTGACACCTTCCGCCACCACGACGATAGTGAACCGCTTGCCATAGCTCTCCCTCTTCTTGACAAACTTGCAGACACTCTCGATGGTGAATGGAATTTCGGGGATGAGGATGACGTGAGCTCCCCCCGCAAGGCCAGCTTCAAGAGCGATCCAGCCCGCATCGCGTCCCATGACCTCGACCACCATGATGCGGTGGTGCGATTCGGCTGTGGTGTGAATCTTGTCCACCGCGTCCGTGGCGGTGGCGAGCGCGGTGTCGAAGCCGAAGGTGATTTCTGTGGCCGAGAGGTCGTTGTCAATAGTCTTGGGCACGCCCACTATCAGCATGCCCTGATGGAAGAGTTCGAGCGCGATGGTCTGCGAGCCTTCGCCGCCGATACTGATGACGGCATCAATTCCCAGCTTGCGGGCGTTGGCAATGACTTCATCAGAAATATCGCGAATGACTTCCTTACCATTCTCGATGGTGCAGTATTTGAAGGGATTACCGCGGTTAGTGGTGCCCAGGATGGTGCCGCCCCGAGGCAGAATACCGCTCACGTGTTTGAGCGTGAGCTCGTAGGATTTCTGGGGCCAAATCAGACCGTCGAAGCCATCCGGAATGCCGATGACTCTCCACTGGTATTTCAGGAATGCGCATTTAACCGCGGCACGAATGACTGCGTTGAGGCCGGGAGCGTCGCCACCACCAGTGCAGATTCCGATACAGCGGATATCCGTCATTGCACGGTGATGGTCAAAGCACCACTGGTAATGCCATTAAGAGTGGCAGTAACGCTGGTCGTCGCACCTGAGGTGGCGGTGGAAAGCACCGCTCCACTGCCGTTACTAATCGTAGTGATGACGGCGGTGTTGCTACTGCTCCAGGTCACGAGGTTGGTGATGTCCTGTTGCTGGGTGCTCCCAGTGTAGGTTCCCAGCGCGGTGAAAACTACGGTCTGACCCGCGGCTGGATTCGGGGTCGTCGTGCTGATGGTGATGGCAGTCAGCGGCCCAGTGTTTACCGTGATGGTGGAGGTGGCGGTTAGCGTCCCAGAAGTGGCAGTAATCGTAGCAGTCCCCGGAGGGTTGGAGATGGTTGCAGCTGCTTTGACTAGGCCCGCCGTGACTGTCGCCACAGCCGCATCGGACGTCGTCCAGCCGGCGCTGCCGGTCAGATCCTTCTTGCTGCCATCATCGTAAGTACCGGTTGCGGCAAGCTGCCGGGTCTGGGCTTCGATGAGCGATACCGACGTAGGCGCGACGGTCAGGGCTGTGAGCGTGGGATGGACGAAGAAGCCGCGACAACCAAGTCCCAGAGCAAGCATCAAAAGCGTTATCAGCGCAGCCAAAAGGCGGAGTTTTCGATTGAAACCAGGCATGTTGAAAGGGCCGCGGCAGCCGTATTCTTAGCACCGCCTGCGAGTGGCTTAAGGGAATTGTAGCAGAGAAGGTTTTGGGCAGAACGACGCATGGTGTACTTCTGGGTGCCCGAAAGGTCCATGCCTTACGGGAGTGGCTAAGGACTGGATCCAGTCAACTTCCAGCGCCGGCCTCTCCGAGAGGTGGGCGAGCGCCGCCGGATAGCTGGCGGGACGGCGGCGCTGCGGTTTGCTAAATTTCGCGGGATTGCGGAAGGCTGCTAGCCCCGCAGACGTTGCACCGGACCGTATTGATGAAAAGACCTTTGGCTTCCCCCCTCTCTTTCGCCTTCTTCGTACTATTCTTGTTTCCTACTGCTATTGTCGGCCAGAATCAGCCTGCCCCCTCTCCGGCCGGCAAACGACGGGCTGCCACGGCTCCATCCGTGCCGCGACCGTGCCCAGCCTGCATCCGGGCCCATATGGAATTTCTGGCTTCCGACGCTTTGCGCGGGCGGGGAAGCGGCACCGCCGACGAACTGATCGCAGCGACCTATGTCGCTGCTCAGTTACGCGCGTACGGAATCGCTCCTGGCGAAGAGAACGGCGCTTATGTTCAGCGAGCTGTTCTGCATCAACCCAAGTTGACTGCGCCTCCGCACCTGTCGTTTACGAAACCCGGGGCCGCTCGAGAACCGGTTACCTGGACTCATGGCAAAGAGTTCGCAGCGCTTCAACTCTCACAGAGGCATTTCTCCGGTCCATTGCGCGTGGTCAATATCGACGAAGACGACTCGCAAGTGGCAGGTTCCATCGTTCTCGTTCTAGGCAGCGACCGACCTAGATTCCGAGCCAAGGCATCTTTACTGGCCGCAGCGGGGGCGGTTGCGGCGATGCAAGCAGTGAGCGACGAAGAGGCCGCCCATTTCCAGGCCGGGACGGCACCGTTGCCAAGCTTGCCGGCGGAAGTAGAAGGGCAAAATCCTGCCGATTTGGAAGGAACTTTCAACCTGCTGGAGGTCAGTCCCGACGCTGTGAAAATACTCGAGACACTCCCCGAGAACACGACGTTGAGTTTCGATTCCTTCACGACCAGCGAAAAGAAGTACACATGGAATGTAGTGGGCATCCTGCATGGCAGCGATGCGAACCTGCAACATAGCGCGGTGTTGCTCTCGGCACATCTGGATCATTTGGGAGTCGGCCAGCAGGTGAACGGAGACGACATCTACAACGGCGCCGACGACGATGCCTCAGGCACGACCGCGGTCCTGGAACTGGCGCGCGTACTGAGCACAGGCGCACGTCCACGTCGCACCGTGATTTTCGCGCTGTTCGGAAGCGAGGAGGTGGGTGGGCTGGGAGCGATCCACTTCAGCCAGCATCCGCCGCTGCCGCTGCGCCAGATTGCCGCCCAACTGGAATTCGAAATGATCGGCCGGCCCGATCCCGCGGTACCTAACGACGACTTGTGGCTAACGGGATGGCAGCGATCGAACCTGGGTCCGGTTCTGGCGGCGCACGGCGCGCATCTGGTGGCCGATCCACATCCGGAGCAGAACTTCTTCGCGCGCTCCGACAACTATGTGCTAGCCAAGAAGGGTGTGGTGGCTCAAACCGTTGCAAGCTACGGCCTGCATCCCTACTACCACCAGCCCAACGATGATTTGGAGCACATCAATTTCAAGCACATCAACGCGGCGATCGGATCGCTGATCGCGCCGATCGAATGGCTCGTGAATTCGGCGTTCGCGCCGCAGTGGAATGAAGGAGGAAGACCGTAGTTAGTTAGTCCTTGGTCGTTCGCACAATGTAAGGACTAATCGATGGCTACAGACAGGTGAAACTGCACGGACGACACCTGCGCCTCCATCGAACTGGGGCGGAACAGAGTTGGCCAACGACTAACGACTAACGACCGACGACTAGTTCGTTCTCTTCGCCTTCGCAATTCTCTCGTCAATCGGCTTGCGGCCGGCGAAGCCTTCACTGGTACTGTGCCAATGAGTTATTCCCTTTTCGCCCAGCTTCCAGCAGAGCAGCACTGTATGGCCTTCCACCTTGCAGGGAAAGTCGAGGAGTCCCATATCGAGGTCTTTTACCTGTACTCCGGTCGCATCAATTTCGGCGAGCGCATCCTTTACGCGTTGGATGGTCTTCTCGCGCTCGGCCTTGCGCCGTGCCATGTGAACGATGTTCACCAACAGACCGCCCCTGAGAAAGACGCGATGGGCAAGGTCCTGGAGTTCGAGGTCGACCGCTTCAATCAGCTTTTTGCCGTCGATTGCAGTGCGCAGAAGCGATTCCAATACGGGCAGAAGGCTTTCTGCTTCTTTGAGAGTAAAACTACGGTCGGCCATAGGAGTATGTAGTTATTCTAATGCATCTGGTTGATAGCGGTAAATGGATGGTCGCACGAGCCGCTGCCCCGAGGGCGGTCGTGCGGGTGTCCCGCCCGCGAGGGTAAGATCCCGTCGGGACAGTCGGCGAGACGCGGCGCTGCAAGGCAGCGAACATCTCGAATCGCGGAGAATGCCGAGAAAAGCAGCCGAGCCCTCACTCGGCCCCAACGACGAACGACCAACGACTAACCGATGTCCAGCATTCTGTCCAGCGCCACTCGCGCCCAGCGCTTCACGTCGTCTTTCACTTTGATTTGGTTCACGATGTTGCCCTCCACCAGATTCTCCAGCGCCCAGCACAGGTGTTGCGGCGAGATGCGGAACATGGTCGTGCACAAGCACCCGGAGTCGTCCAGCGTGATGACCTTCTTCCCTTCAGCGGCGAATTCCTTGCCCATGCGGTTGACGAGGTGAATTTCCGTTCCCACGGCGAAGGTCGTGCCTGAGGGGGCTTCCCTGATCATCTTGAGCAGGCCCTCGGTCGAGCCTATGCCGTCGGCTTTCTGGCAGACTTCCCAGCGGCACTCGGGATGCACGATGACGCGAATGCCCGGACATTTTGCCCGCACATTGTCCACATGTTCCGGCAGAAAGCGCTGATGGACGGAGCAATGGCCTTTCCAGAGAATGACTTTGGCCGCGCGCAGACGTTCGGGGGTTACGCCACCACCGATCAAGTAGGGATCCCACACCACCATTTCATTCAGCGGAACAGCCAGGCGATAGGCGGTGTTGCGGCCAAGGTGCTGATCGGGGAGAAAGAGAATTTTCGGAGTTTTCGCAAAAGCCCAATTGAACGCGCCGGGTGCGTTGGAGGACGTGCAGACCACCCCACCCCGTACTCCGCAGAAGGCTTTGATCGCGGCTGTGGAATTCATGTAGGTGATCGGCGTGATGCCTTGGCCCGCATCGTCGGTCAGGCCGGCAGAAACGAGTTGTTCCCAGCAATCTTCCACTTGGGTGATTTCAGCCATGTCGGCCATGGAGCATCCGGCGTTGAGATCGGGCAGGATAGTCACCTGACCGGGACGGCTGAGAACGTCCGCGCTTTCCGCCATGAAGTGCACGCCGCAGAAGACGATGTACTTCCCCGCGGCCGCCGCAGCCTGCTGGGCAAGCTTGTAAGAATCGCCCCGGAAATCGGCGAAGCCGATGACTTCATCGCGCTGATAGTGGTGTCCGAGGATGACGCAGTCGCTGCCCAATGCCTCGCGGGCGGCAAAGAGGCGGTCGTCCATCGTGTTGTCGGACAGGACGAGGTAATTTTCCAAACTGCAAATGGGTGCTGTAGTGGCCATAGTGTCTCGCTTTCAGCTCCGAATGCGGACGCACCGGCGGAAATCCCGCCCACTGCACTCGCTTGATCCAGAACGGGGATGTTGAAAGCCTCTCAGCGGCTCCAGTCGGTTCGCTGCACCTTACGACGCCCAACCGGCGGGGATGTTGAAGCCACTTAGTGCTTGTACAAATAGTTGGATGCTCAGTAGCAGCAGAAAGCGCCGCTTTTTGTTTCCGCGAGTAACAACCCGCAGGTGACGGACTGAGTAGCCGCAGTTATTGTGCACTGACCGGGGTGCAGAGCGCAAGTTCCGGGCACACGACGGTCGATCAGCGTGCCAAAAGAAAATTATTGCAATTATGGGTGCGACTGGCGCGCAGGGCAGCGGCTTAGTACGGGCGATCCTTAGCGATCCCACTGGTGGCTTCGCGGTCCGTGCGCTTACCCGGAACGTCAACTCTGAGAAGGGCAGCCATGCCGATCCTCCCCAGCTATAAAGAGCCGGTTTCGAGATTACGCCCGAGACGTCAAAATTGCAGGCCCGACTGCGAGGGGCAGGACCTCGGCACGCGAGACTCGGAAAGGGAAAGAACTGGCCAAGGCTGGGGCCGAAGTCGTCGCGGCTGACATTGACAATGCCGACAGCCTGAAAAAAGCCTACCAAGGCGCCTATGGAGCCTTTTGCGTGACGTTTCTCTGAGACCACCTCTCGGCGGAGAGAGAAATCGCCGGGGCGCGCGCCATGACGGACGTTGCTTGGCAGGATCTGCCGCCTCTGTTGCATGGCATGTACGGGGTGGGCGGCCGTCGATCCGGAGAGTCCTGCTGGTGGAGAATCGAAGAACTGGCCGAGCTGGCGGGAAGCCAGGGAACATGAGCATCCGCAGTTCGCTGCCAGCCAGAAGCGGCGCAAGTTGGTGGAAAACTTATTCAGCTGGATCGAGGGCGGGGCAGGGTTGGCCAAGACCAAGTTGCGGGGCCGGCAGCGAGGGGACTGGATCTTTCGCTGCCTGCGGCAGCCCACAACTTAGTTAGTGCGACTGATCAAACTAATACCTGTAATCAAGAGGCAGGAGTGTGTTCAAAAGCCTCCGCTCAAGAAGAAAAAGGAATCGACAGGAGACAGAAGCTACGGAAAAGGCTAAAGAAAACCATTGGCGGCAAACTGAACTGATAAAAACAACACTCTTTCCGCACCCACTTAGCTCGCAACTTTCCCAAAATCGTCTGGCGCTATCCGCCGATGTGCACCATAGTTCTCGAAGCCGGAACAAAGTCGGGTTCGCCAATGTGGTGACGCTCCTCTTTTTTCTGGACCACTCCTCGGATGAACTCTTCCAACTCTTCGTCTGAAGCGCCGCGGCGCATCTGACGGTGCAGGTCATGCTCCCAAACGGAAAACAGGCAAGTGCGAATTTTTCCGTCAGAAGTGATGCGGATGCGGCTGCAGTGCCCGCAGAAGGGATGCGAGACGGGCGCGATGATGCCGATTTCTCCAAGGCCATCTTCGAAGCGATAGCGCCGAGCAGTTTCACTTCGAGCGTGCGCAACTTCGACCAGCGGCCGGTATTCGGCCATTTGGCCTAGGATTTCATCGAGCGTAACCACAATGTTCGGCGACCACACGCGGTCTTCTTCCAGCGGCATGAATTCGATGAAGCGAACGACCACGCCCTCCTCGCGCGCGAACTTTCCAAACGGGACGACTTGATCTTCGTTGAAGCCACGCATCAGCACGCAATTGACTTTCACCGGCCACAGACCTATGCGCCGGGAAGCGCGGATGCCAGCCAGCACGTTGTCATATCCATTTGGCACGCGGGTGATGCGCGCGAAACGGTCGCGATCAACCGCATCCATGCTGACCGTGACCCGGCGCAAGCCGGCATCTTTGAGCGGCTGCACCATCTCGGCCAGGAGATGGCCATTGGTGGTCAGCGCGATGTCGAGTCTTTCGCCACTACTGGTTCGCAGTTGGGCAAGGTCACGGACAAACTCAATTACGCCTTTGCGCAGCAGTGGCTCGCCCCCGGTGATGCGGACCTTCTGTATTCCCAAGCCGGCCAACAGCTGCGCCATGCGCAGATAGTCGGAGAAAGGCAAGTCGCCATAGAGAGCCCCCTCGTTCCCCGTTCGGCAGTAAACACACTTGTAGTTACAGCGATCGGTGACGGAGATCCGCAGATCGGTGATGGGGCGGCCGAATTTGTCGGAAAGCGGCATTCCGCAGTCAGTCCACAAAGGTTTTCGTCAGCCCTGGCACGAGCCTTTTCTTGGCTGAATGCCGAGTGCTGAGTGCTCTTGGGAAGGAGGACGAGCGGCGGAATCGTTCCCGGCAGCTGTTTCCTTTCCAATGGCTTTTTCGAAAGCCGGGAGGCGCAGGCGTTTCCATCTGCACCCTCGGGGCGGGCTTTGCTTGCGAACTTCGCGCATCCTTGCGATCTTTGCGGTCACAAGCTCTTTACCGCCAGGCACGGCCAGTGAGCGCGAAGGGCGCAAAGAAAAACCGCCCCTCGCCGCCGCAGCCAAGGACATGTCCGTAGGCCGAGGCGGTCGGAAACTCAACGCTATTATAGATGCGGCGCAGCCGGATGGGGGACTTATTAACGATTGCCCGCCAGGGCTTTCTCTATAGCCGCTGCGGCCAGGGGCGCCATGATTTTGTAGCCGGCCTGGTTGGGATGTAAGCCGTCTTCTGCCAGATCTCGTTTGAGAAGACCTTTGTCATCGACCATGCGGCTGAAGTACTCGAGATATACCATTGCGTTGGCCACGCTGTAGTTCTTCAACCAGCGATTTAGTTGCAGGATTTTCTCGGGCGACCGCTGCGCGAAGAACTCCTGCGATTTCGGCGTGTAGTTGTGCACTGGAAGTATTGAGGAGAAGACCACACGGATGTCATGCAAGCGCGCGAACTCTGCCATCGAAGCATAATTTCCCTCGATGTCCGCCAGCGACATGGGCCCGGTGTTGCCTGCAATGTCATTGGTACCAGCCAGGATGACAACGACCTGGGGCTGCAGGTCAATCACATCTTGCCGAAACCGAACCAGCATTTGTGGAGTCGTCTGACCGCCGATGCCGCGGTTGATGTAGGGCTTACCGGGAAAATATTCCTCCAGCTTCCAGACGTCGGTGATCGAATCGCCAAAGAATACGACGCGGCTTTCGCCCGCAGCCGGGGGCTTCAAACTGGAATTCGCATCGCGATAACGCGCCAGTTGGCCGAAATCGTCCATGTAAACCGCGATGCGCGAGGCCCGATATTGGTCCAGGCTAGGATGCCCCGTGGAAGGCGGAGTGACCTGCTGGGCGAAGGCGCAGCAGGTAAGAAACACAGTTGTGGCGACTAAAAAGCGTGAGCAGGCATTCACAAACTCCCCCCTGGTACTCAGCTCTTGTGGCGCTCGAATTGTCCATTATGGTTCAACTCGAGCTGGCGGGGATAACCAGCCGCAATCCAACGACTTTCGAAATCGCGAGCGTGTCGAAGCGGATCCTCGCCCCGGTCTGGTATTTCTTTCGCCCGACGTTTCGCCGCCCGAAGCGCGGCTTCACCAGGGCTCAATTTGGCCAGTCCATTTCTTGTGCCGCATGCCGCAGTACTTCATCCACTTCAAAACCAGTTAGGTGTTCCAGCGCAGCCATCCGCCAACTGCCGGGACCATTCCAAGCCTACCTCGAGGCATGTGAGCAAACGGGATCCACTTGAGGGGCAAGGCTCACTTCGATCCGTTCACGTTCGAATGACCAGTGGATGGATTGTAGCGGACCACATTGGCTGGCACCAAATTAGCTTTCCACCAGGAGCATGGTCTTGGTGAATGAGGGCGGCCCTGCATCAGGCCCTCACATCCCGTCATAGTTTGGTCCGCCGCCGCCTTCGGGTGGCACCCAAGTTATGATCTGGTACGGATCTTGGATGTCACACGCTTTGCAGTGCACACAGTTTGACGGGTTCAAGCTGATGCGCTTTCCGTGGGGCTGGCTGGCGTCATCCACCATCTCATAAACGTTGGCCGGACAGAAATTCTGGCACGGGCTGCCGAATTCTCTTATGCAACGGGTGTTGCAGACGTCGGTGTCGTGAATGATGAGGTGTGCGGGCTGGTCTTCCTCGTGCTTGGTGCCGGAGTGGTAGAGATCGGTGAGTTTGTCGAAGGTGAGCTTGCCGTCTCCTTTAGCCGGGCCAATCAGATGAGCTTCGTCGCCATCGGCCGGTAGTTCGGCGAGTTTCTTCATGTGCTGATATCCAGCCTTCGATGGATAACGATTGCGAAAGCCGCGTCCCCCGGTAAACTGCTGCAGTCCGGCGTGAAACATTCCAAACCAGAAGCCACGCTCGAAGCCCTGGTGAAAGTTGCGGACTTTCCAGAGCTCATCTTTGATCCAGCTCGATTCGACTCGCCTCTGAAAATCGCTCAGTGTGGCGGCCGAGACGTCCTTCTTCTTCAGCGCTTCAAATGCGGTTTCGGCGGCGAGCATCCCGCTCTTGATGGCGAGGTGGATGCCTTTCAAGCGCTGCGAATTCAGAAAACCAGCAGAGTCTCCGAGGATCATCCAGCCGTCGCCAGCTACTGGGGGAACAGACCACCAACCGCCGTAGGGTAACGATTTGGCGCCATAGCGGATCATCTTGCCGCCATCCAGCAGCCGGGCGATAAACGGATGGCGCTTGAATTCCTGCAATACGCGCTGCGGATCGAGACGCGGGTGAGGATAGTCGAGCCCGGTGACGAAGCCCAAGGAGACCACATTGCCCTTGCCCCCGTAAATCCAAGCGCCGCCGTATTCTCTCGTGGTGAGCGGCCATCCCATGGTATAGACGACTTCTCCCGGCGCGATGCGGCCCGTGGGCACTTCCCAGAGTTCCTTTATACCTTGGCCATAGGTCTGTGGATTGCGGCCTTTGGCGAGATCGAATTTTGCGAGGAGCTGCTTGGTCAGTGAGCCGCGAGCGCCTTCGGCGAGGATCACGACTTTCGCTTGCAGGTCGTAGCCGGGTTCGAAATTTGATTTGGGCTGGTTCTGCTTGTCTACTCCCTTATCGTCGGTGCGGACTCCGGTGATGCGGTCGCCGTCGAACAGGAGTTCCGATCCGGCAAATCCGGTGAAAATCGTAATATCTGCTTGTTCTACCTTGCTGCCCAGCCACTTCACAAAGCGATTGAGCGAAATGACGTAGTTGCCGTGATCGCGTAGCGGAGGTGGCGTGATGGGAAACTTGAATTCGCCTTTCTCGGTGAGGAAGTAAACGGCTTCTTTCGTGACCTCAGCGTCGATAGGCGCTTCTTTCTCGAATCCGGGAAGCAGTTCGCGCATAGAGAGCGGATCGAGTAGTGCGCCAGAGAGGCAGTGCTGGCCAACCTCGCGGGATTTTTCGAGGACGTAGATATTTTCTTTGCTGAGCTGAGAATCAGGATTTTGTGCGTTGTCGGAATCGATGAGCTGAGAAAGGCGCAGTGCACAAGCCATGCCTGCTGGGCCACCGCCGACAATAACAACATCGGCCGGCATCTTTGGGCGTTCGATGTTGGGGAGAGGCTTGCGAAAAACTAACATAAGAAAAGCGGGCCACGGATCTGCACGGATTCCACGGATAGAGCGATTCCTAGAATTGATCCGTGCGAATCTGTGCTAACCGAGCCTGACTTTACGCTCCTGCTCTTGCCTTTTTCACCTCTTCAATCAGCGGCGGAACCACGTCGAACAAATTCCCCACGACCGCATAATCGGCGATTTCGAAAATCGGTGCCTCAGAGTCTTTATTCACGGCAACGATGGTGCGCGCACCCTTCATCCCGACAAGGTGCTGAATTGCGCCGCTAATGCCTAGTGCAAGATAAAGCTTGGGTGCAACGGTCTGCCCGGACGATCCAATCTGGCGGTCCATAGGGAGCCAGCCGGAATCGCAAATGGGACGTGACGCCGCGAGTTCACCGCCCAGCGCCTCGGCCAGCTGCTTGGCCAGTTCGATGTTCTTTTGCTCTTTGATCCCGCGACCCACTGACACAATGATTTCCGCTTGCGTCAGGTCAACCGCCTGTTTGGCTTCTTTGAAGACCTCCTGCGGCTTGTTGCGGATAGTGCCGTCAGCAATCTCGACCTTAACGGTTTCGACCGGTGCAGCGCCCGCACCAGCCTCAACTTTGTCCCCTCGAAACGCTCCGTTCTGCAAGGTCACGAACCAGGGGGCCTCGCAACTGAAGCTCACGTCGGCGGCCAACTTGCCCTGGAACATCTGGCGGGTAAAGAGCAGCTTGTCACCGTCTTTCTTATAGCCGATGCAGTCGCTGATCGCGGTGCGCCCCATCGCAGTGGCCAGCTTGGCCACAAAATCGCGCACCTGATAAGTGTGGGGCATCAGCACGAGTTTGGGCTGCTTTGACTCGATGAACTGCTTCAAACCGGCGGCGAAAGCGTCAGGTGTGTAGGGTTCGAGTTTCGGCGACTCAACCGCGTAAACCCTCGCGACTTTCTTGCCCCCAACTTCGTTAGCGAAGTTGGTGACACCGTGGCCGGCGACGGCAGCCTCCAGCGTCCAACCGGTTTCGGCGGCCAAGGCTTGCCCTGCGGTGAGGGTCTCCCATGAGACGCGGTTGAGTCTGCCTTCACGCTGTTCGAGGATGACCAGGATGACGTCGGGCATAGGGATTTCTGCTTCCGTGTTTGAATTGTCCCAGTTTTCTGGCTCAGTTCTCAGTCATGGCGGCGCCCCCTACAACACGCGCACTTCGTTGCGTAGCTTTTCTACCAGCTTCTTCGCCACTTCAGCCGGAGGGCCTTCCAGGAATTCCGTGTTCTTCGTTTTCTGGGGGACGTACAGGCGCTCGATCTTTTGCATATTGACGCCGATCGCCGACTGCACCTCGGCCAACGCGATCTTGCGCAGGGGCTTGTTTTTTGCCTGCTTGATCCCGATCAGTGTGGCATAGCGGAGTTTGTTAATGCCCGACTGAATCGTGAGCAGAGCCGGCAACGGCATGTCCACAAACTGAAAATAGCCCGCCTCGAGCTCGCGTTTAACTCTGATGCCGCCATCCGTCTTTTCGATCTGCATGATGATCGTGGCATGCGGCCAGCCCAGCAATTCAGCCAGCACTACACCGGTTTGGGCGTAGCCGTAATCGTCGGACTGCAGCCCGGTGAAGATGAGATCAAACTTCTCGTCTTTGATCGCCGCTGCGAAGGAGCCAGCAGTATTGGCGGCGTCCAGGGCGACGAAAGCGTTATCTTCAAGATGGATGGCGCGGTCGGCTCCTTTGGCCAGTGCTTCGCGCAAAACCTGTTGTGCGCGTGCGGGACCGGCAGTGATCACGACTACTTCTCCGCCATGCTTTTCTTTCTGGCGAAGAGCCTCTTCCAGGGCGTATGCGTCTGGCTCATTCACCTCGTAAGAGAGGTCCTCCCGGATCCAGGTGCCGGCCTCGTTCAGTTTTAGGGGTGCGTCTTTCTGCGGCACCTGTTTCATGCAGACCAGAATTTTCAATTCAATCTCCTGCGGGGAAACGGGTTAGTATAAATGAGCATTCAGCACTCAGTATGCAGCCAAGACAGTACCGAGTGTATTCTGGTTCAGGTTGGCTGAACCCTAAATGCTGAGTGCTAGACTATTCCGTGAAGACCACGGACTGCACACCGGAAATTTCGAAGCGTTTGCGGCAGCGCATATTCTTGCAGGCCATCAGGTCGTCTGTGCGCAGCATGTAGGAGCGGGCCTTGGCGAAGCGAGCTCGATCGCGCTCATCGGCGCGTCCCGCCAGTTGCCGTTTCTTGGTACGCACGATCCAAGTGACTTCGTATTCTCCGGCCTGATGACAATGCGGGCAGTTCAACGTTGCCATCTTCTTTTCGGGCCGCTCGTCGAAAAACTCACGTTCGTCCATGGTTGGTCGCCGGTCGTTCGCGTGTAGTAATTATGACATCTTCATCGGGATCAAGCTATGGCAAGATGTGTCCGATGGCGAAGAGGAAGCGCAAGCCAAAGAAGTTCAGCGCGGTCGAAGAGGTGAAGGCAATGGCGCGAGAGCAGATCGGTACGCCTCGGGCAGGAGGAGTAGTGCCGGATCGCAGGGAAAAGAAGACGGAAAAGCATAAGCCCACGCTGGCGAAGTTGTTAGATGAAAGATAAAGATTTTTTCCTTGCTCATGGCTCGATCTGATGCTGTGGCGGCGGCAGCGCCGCCACCCATGACTCCACGATGTATTTCTTTCGGGGAGCGGTGTGGGAAACGGTCAAGCCCCACTTGCTTGGCCACATCCTCGAAATGGGGCACTGGGGATTGGGTACCGGATTTTAAGAGGGAGGACTACACGCATGATGGCGCAAATTTCGCGATTATAGACCAGAACTACCCGGCCATGCTGGCCGAGATACGGAATTTGGGCCTCTGTAACTTTTCGGTTTCCCTGCACATCCACTCAGGCAGCGTGTGATGCTTCTCGCGACGGATTGGTGTGGAATGATCAAATTATCAGCCCTGTTATTGGTTACGGTCTTTGCTACGTGCATGCCTCTGTCCGCGTCAGACGCACCGCGCCGCGACCTTCCCACCCCAGTTCTGGTTGAGCTCTTCACCTCCGAAGGCTGTTCCAGTTGTCCTCCGGCGGACGCTTTGCTGCAACAACTGGATCTCTCACAGCCCGTGGATGGAGCCCAGTTGATCGTGCTCAGTGAGCACGTGGACTACTGGAACAATATCGGCTGGAGCGATCCCTTTTCTTCTCACTTCTTTAGCGATCGCCAGAGCGCCTACTCCAGCCGTTTCGGGTTGAGCAGCGTTTATACTCCCCAGATGGTTGTTGATGGTACCACTGAGTTCGTGGGCAACGATTCGCGTCTGGTGAGCCAGACCGTTCGAAAGGCTCTGGCTGTGCAGAAGGTTCCAGTGCGCATCTCGGGCATCTCATTGGACCCTCCGCATACACTTCGAGCCCACGTCGAAGCCGACGCCCTGCCGGAGACATTCAAGGCGCGCAAGGCTGATGTTTATCTTGTGGTCGCACTCAATCACGCTGTGTCGCAGGTGTTGCGCGGGGAAAACGGCGGACGTCGCCTGACTCACGTAGCGGTCGTACAGAGCCTTACCAAAGTCGGAAGCCTGGAGATGGGCACGAACTTTGCGCAGGACGTCCGCGTCAAGGTCGACTCCAGACCTGATTTGGCCAACCTTCGGGTAATTGCTTTCTTGCAGCAAGCCGGTCAGCGCCAGGTGCTGGGAGCCGTGATGGAGAGGGCAAAGTAGGACAACTGAAGGGGCGGGTGTCCGGATTTCGGATTTACGAATTGAAAACTTTCAAAATTCGTCAATCTGTCAATTTGAACAGTCGCAAATTCCTAACTTGCCTTCCGTCTTTCACGCCAGCCTTCGATGGTCAGATACAGCACCGGGATAAAAAACAGGTTCAGCAGTGTTGACGTGATCATTCCGCCGAACACGGTGTTCCCGACGGAATGCCGGCCGTGTTCGCCCGCACCCGACTCCAGCACCAGAGGCTCGACACCCAGCATGAAGGCAAACGAGATCATCAGAATGGGACGCAGCCGGATTTCTTGCGGCTTCTACCGCAGCTTCCAGCCGCGGCATTCCGCGTCCGCGCAACTGCTCGCCAAATTCCTTCTTCCTCGACAATGAGGATCAGCGTCGTGCTGCCTGACAGTAGTTCTTCGAGGGACCGTCCGGCCCATTGTCCCACTGGACCTCGGCCTCCTTTGCAGCCACTGTACCCTGCTTGCGTCTTGAAGGTAGTGTTGCTTGGCTGGATCAATCTGCATTAAGGATGTTCCAGGCGCGACGTGGACTCCTGAACGCACGTAGATCTGGGTAATCTGACCTTCCACCTGGGGTTCACGACCGAGTCGCGGGACTTCAGCGTGGCGACGTATTCCGTCGTATCTTTTACCGAAACCAGCCGCGCGGTTTCGACCTTTACCTGGATCCCGGCCCGACTCTGCGGCTGCTGGCCACGGACGGAAGCTTTGCTGCAAGTCCACTGTGATTGCACCTTTGAGTGCGTTGGTCACCGCTAGCTTAACGCCATCCGTGATCGGGGATCGACCTTCTCACCCCCGCTAACTTAGGTGCGGGCTGGTGGACTCAGACGTGAAAACTAGCGGAAAGATAGAGGAACAGTATCGGGAAAGTGCAGTCAGGCCGGAAAGTGACGGCGGACGGAATTCCCTAACGCTTGCGGGGTCTGGTAACTTCCTGCATTTGCCGTTCCTCGGCTACGACCGCCAGGTACAGCAAGGCGAACGCCAGAACGACCATCATTAAGACGAGTGCCATGGGTCGAATCTATCCACATGAGCCCAGCTCGCCAAGGTCACTGAGGTACCCGCAGGGTAATACCACTGCAGTGCCATGCGGAGAGCGGGCATCGGACCTCAGGTCCCAGACCTCAGGCGTCGGGCGTCGACGGTCAGGGTCAAGGTCCGACGCCCGCGCCCCGCTCTCTGCTACATTGTTCGGACAATGAAACCCGCCCGCAGCTTTGCCAGCGACAACAATGCCGGAGTTCACCCCGAAGTCTTAAAATCGATTGCCGGCGCCAATCATGGTCATGCTGTCGGCTACGGTGACGATTCATGCACGGAATCCGCGGTTCGCAGATTCAGGCAGCATTTCGGATCAGATGTTGAAATCTTCATCGTCTTCAACGGCACGGCGGCAAATTGCCTCAGCATAAAGGCACTTACCGACTCTTATCATGCGGTGATCTGCAGCGAAGCTGCTCATATCTACACAGACGAATGCGGCGCTCCCGAAAAATTCAGCGGCTGCAAGCTCATTCCCATTCCGACCACGGACGGAAAACTCACTGCCGAATCCGTCCGCCATGCCTATCACGGCATCGGTGATCAGCACCATGTGCAGCCTCGCCTCATCTCCATCACTCAAGCTACTGAAATGGGGACGGTGTACAAAGCGCACGAAATCAAAGCCCTGGCCCGCTTTGCGCACGAACGCGGCATGTTCCTGCACATGGACGGTGCGCGCATCGCAAACGCCGCCGCCAGCCTGGGACAAACGCTGCGACAAGCCA
>Ga0209526_10000126_pt1 | contig 43504 bp, 32 predicted proteins | sample JacPinW_OM2H0_M1_FD_188566 | JGI IMG/M metagenome (GOLD analysis project Ga0209526, IMG submission 188566) | Forest soil microbial communities from Algoma, Ontario, Canada - Jack Pine, Ontario site 1_JW_OM2H0_M1 (SPAdes) (version 2) | ecosystem: Environmental > Terrestrial > Soil > Boreal... | reverse complement strand
GGGGAGCCGATATAAAGATTGGTGTCGTTTCGCCGGCCGTTAGGCGATTGGGATATTAGCGTTTTGGAACAATTTAAATGGGGGCGGCTACGGAATGGACCCGGCACAAAGATTCCCTTGCCGGCATCCTGCCGCAGGCGGGTGCCGCATGCACAAAAGATGCAAATTGCGTAAATTGTTTAGAGCAACACCCGCTCGATTGGCGCCATCCTATTGTGTTATGAGGAAACTATCCTATTCGCAAAGAGTTATGGGTGTACACTGTAGACCGCTCTGGCCGACGTCGTGCAGAGACATTACAGGCCACTTCCGGATCGACATTCAACTTGGGGAGGAGATATGGCAGACGATAGCGGACGAACCACAGTTGTGCAAGAAGGGTCACCGATATGGGTGATCCCAGCGGTGGTATTGCTAGGCGTACTAGCTTTGGCGGGTCTATGGGTCGGTTGGAAGGGTTTGAGCTACGCCCAAGACAGCAAGCAATCTCTCAGCAGCGACATACAAACGATGAAGCAGGGCTATGCCAAGGATCTGGACTCGCTGCAGCAGCGGCTGGCGCAAACCGATAAGACCAACATTGATCTGCAGGACAATTTCACCGTGGTGACCAAGCGGTTGCGCATCACGCAAAGCCAACTCAAGAAGGCCCACGAAGAAGCTCAGCAGGTTCGTGACGAAGAAAACCAACGACTGGCCGCGATGGGCACCGAGGTCAAGGACCAACTAGCTACCAAGGCCAGCAACGACGACGTGAAGGCGGTCAGTGGCGAAGTGAGCGGTGTCCGCTCCGACCTCGACACCACCAAGAAGGACCTTCAGATGGCGCGAAGTGAGATGGGCACGCTGATCGCCAAGAACCATGATGATATCGAGACGCTGCGCCGGCTTGGCGAGCGCGAGTACATCGAGTTCACGCTCGAAGGGAAAGGCAAATCGCAGAAAGTAGGTGACATCACGGTAGAACTGCGAAGCGCCGATCCAAAGAGGAACCAGTGCAACCTTGCACTCGTCGTCGATGACAAGCGCACGGAGAAGCGGAACCGGACTATCAATGAGCCGATCTTCTTCTACGCTCATGGCGCTAAGCAGCCGATGGAGGTAGTGATCAACCGGGTTGAAAAAAACAAGGTGGCCGGCTATCTCAGCATGCCAAAAGTCAGTCAGCAGGCGGCGACCGCGGGCAACGGGGGTTAACGGGAAGTCAGCAGCCAGATGGAGCGCGTCGCGAGCTGTGGCGCGCTTATCGTAGGGATACTTGACGTTCGCGTCGCCCGGAAGAAGGCCCGCTCCCGGACGGACTCTTGTAACTGCGCACTGTAACTTTGGCCGAGAGGCGCCGTTTCGATTCGCTCGTTCGCAGGACCTAAATCGCGTCTAGCATCGCTTCCTTTTCCAATCGTGCAGTCGAAGTGCTTGCTCATCTTTTGTAGCGTCCCGCGGCCTTCCCCGCCTTTCATCCCAATCTCGACGTTCTGCAGCGGCTGCTTTTCCGCCGCGCCAATTGGCGCCAATTGGCGACCAGGGTGAATCCTTTCTCGGTCGCCTCCAGCAACTGCTGGCGCTTGCGCCCGCGCTCTTCTTTCCATTGCGGGTCTAGCCGGAACGGGTCCACGACGGTCTTTTGGTCACTCGTATGCCCGGGTGGACATTGGCGGCGATCGGAGGCCCCGTAACATCGGTGATCACTCCGTCGCCGATGATGGGCAGGCCTTCTTGTCCATCTCGATCCTACTAGCTGCGCCGCTAATGTCGGAGAGAACCAAACAGTCGTTCGACACATGGCGCTCAGCCAGCTTTTTCTCGATGCGCGACTTGCGTTTGATCAGTCCATCGGTAGAGATCACCTAAATAGTGAAACGGCATTCCACCTAACCGGGCTCGTTCCTAGAACTAGAAAATCGCACTTTCTTGCGGATCGCTGTATGGTGAGTCTAGGATGAGACTGAATTTCTGCACGGCGGCACTCCGACCAAGCGAGCTATCCGTCCATCGGCGGCCGGTGTTGCGAAATGCAGCATAACGAGAGACTATGGACCGAATGCAGGTAACACGAACCACGGTCGCGGCGCGTCTGGATCGGCTTGCGATTACGTCGTTCCACCGGCAAATCATGTGGCTACTGGGCTTCGTGTTCTTCTCCGAGCTCGGCGGTATCAACACGTTCTCGTTCGCGGCGCCAGCCATCATGAAATCCTGGAACCTGTCGATTTCGACTATCAGCTTCATTGTATCTGCGACGTTTGTTGGCATGTTCCTGGGGGCGACGACAGGCGGCTGGTTTTCCGACCGGGTTGGCCGAAAAAGAGCGCTGGTCCTGACAACGGTGTGGTATTCCGCGTTCTCACTTCTAAATGCTTTTGTATGGGGGCCAGCCGGACTGTTTGTCACTCGATTGCTCACCGGAGTCGGCCTGTCGGCGATGACCGTTGTCGGCATCACGTACGTCAGCGAGATATTCCCAGCGAAGCGGCGCGGAGCCTACCAGGGTTGGATTATGACGATCGGGCTTGTGGGGATCCCTGTAACAGCGTATGTGGCTCGGTTCGTTATTCCGATTGCTCCCTGGGGCTGGCGACTGGTCTTCGTCTGGGGTGCCTTAGGCCTTCTCTTCCCTTTGTTCGCGAATCGGCTCGAGGAGTCACCGCGATGGTACGAGAATCACGGGCGGCTGGCGGAGGCAGACGAGGTTCTCGAACGAATTGAGGCCCGTGCGCAGGCAGAATTCGGCACTCTACCGCCGGTGCCGGAGACGGTCCCAGAGGCGTCGCTTCGCGGTGGGTACGCCGAGCTCATCGCACCGACCTACCTGCCCCGCACGCTCATGTTGGTCTCAGCCTGGATCTGTCAAACACTCGGGTTTTATGGATTCATGGCGTGGGTCCCGACGCTGCTCGTGGCGCACGGCTTCTCGCTTGTGAACTCACTTGCGTGGTCGTCAGCTATTTCGATCGGGGCGGTGCCGGGCGCCTTTATCGCCGCACTGATTTCAGACCGCTGGGAACGCAGATGGTCGATCACCGTCGTGGCAGTGGTCATTGCGTTCTGTGGGTTGATGTACGGAACCACTTTCAGGACCGCGACCATAATCATCTTCGGGTTTCTCGTGGCCATGTTCCTGCAAACATTTGCGCCTCTGCTGTATGCATACACGCCGGAATGCTATCCGACCGAAATCCGTAACTCTGGCGCTGGCCTGGCGTACGGCGTAGGCAGGCTTTCAAACGCGTTCGGTCCGCTCATCGTCGCCTACCTGTTTAACCATCATGGTTACAACAGTGTGTTCTCCTACATCGCGGCCATGTGGTTTTTAGTCGCCATCATAATCGGGGGATTTGGCCCGCTGACAAAGGGACGGACGCTCGCGTAGACAGCGTGTGGATTCAAACACGGCTTGTGCAGATCCCCTGCCACGGCGGCTATGAGTGAGAAATGCGGCCCCTCGGGCACCAACAATCGGACCCTACCTCGTAAGCGCTCGCCGGCTTAGAACTTGATCGATCATCGTGCCGGACAACCCGAGATAATTCGCCGGCTCAAACAGTTTTCGGAGCGCCGCTCGATCAAGGTGGCGGGCGATTTCAGGGTCGTCCGAGAGAAGTTCGATCAGCGGTACGCCCGTCTGGTGGACCTTGCGGCAGATGTCGTAGACCAGATCATGTGCGCGTTCGCGGCCAAGATACGGCGCCAAGCCCATCATGACAGCTTCAGACAGTATCAAGCCGTTCGTCAGGTCCAGATTGGCGCGCATGCGCTTCGTATCTACCTGGAGGCCAGCCAGCAGGCGACGCCCGTGGGAGAGCGCACCAGCCGCGAGCAGGAAGATTTCCGGCAGCGCGATCCACTCGATCTCCCAGGGTCCGGTGGAGCGTTCGTGATCCTCCACCATGGCCTCGAGCAGTGCGGCAACGTCCTGCCGGACTACCGAAGTGCAGGCCAGGATGAAGTTGCAAGAAATCGGATTGCGTTTCTGCGGCATTGTGCTGCTCGATCCCCGTCCTTGTTCAAAAGGCTCGAATACCTCGCTGACCTCGGTTTGCATCATCAGTTTGACGTCTGTTGCCACCTTTGCTAAGGTCCCCGTGACAAGGCCCAGAAAACACGCCGTCTCGGCAAATCCGTCTCGGGTCGTGTGCCAAGCGATTTCAGGTTGTCCGAGTCCAAGTTCGGCGACCAGAGCGGCCTGGACTTCAAGCCCTCGGGTTCCCAGTGAGGCGAGCGTACCTGCCGCTCCCCCGAATTCGCCAACCAGAACGCGAGGGCGCAATTCGACCAGCCGTGCCCGATGTCTCTCAAACGCAGCTAGCAGTACGGCCATCTTGAATCCAAATGTGATCGGAACGGCTTGTTGCAGGTTGCTCCGACCCGCCATTGGCGTGTCGCGATAACGCTGTGCCAGGCCGGCCAGCAAGCCGCAAATCGCTTTCAGGTCGTCATCGATCAACGAAAGAGCTTCGCGAATCTGCAGGACGGTTGCCGTGTCGGTGATGTCCTGGGTAGTTGCCCCCCAGTGGGCCCATTCCCCGAGTTTGCCCGAACAGAGGCCGACAAGTTGTTCGACAACGGGAAGGACTGGGTACCCGACCACTTCGGTGCGCTTCTTGAGCTTCGCCACGTCGAACTTGTCCACCTGCGCTTGCTTTTGAATCTCGTCGGCGGCTTCGCGCGGTATGATGCCGAGCGACGCCTGTACTCGGGCCAGTACCGCTTCGACGTCGAGATACCGCTGGATCCGGTTTTCATCGGAGAACACACGCCGCATCGCGTCGGTACTGAAGATTTCTCGGAACACCATGGAATCAATCGCCGTGGAACCCATGTTTCGTCCTCCTAGCGGGGTGATGGAACTGCTCGGTTTCCATGCGTCCGGCAGAATATCTCGAAGACCGGGATCTTCCGGACCCGAGCAAAGGTAACCTATGCCTCGAAGAATCGCTGCCCCCGAACAGCGGAATACTCACTGATACAGCCCGCTTCCCCCATTTCAGGCTGAGCCAGGACAGCGTTGCATTGTCCGAACTGGGGTGTCGCATATTATCAGACATCACGTAGATCTGCGCAGTGCCGGTTTCTCAATCCGTATCAAGTGAACCGGGAAAACTTGCCGAATGCAGTGAGCGGCGTTGTAATGCAACAATCGCAGTGTGCGTGCCAGATAGTCCGCTGTGATTCGGGGACGCTCGAAGTGGTCAAAGCCCATGCGAGGCCATCCCCGGTGACCGCGAATATTGCCGGGTTAGAGAATTCCGGTGGCGTCTTTTGATTGCGCTCGCAGATGGGGTGGTCGAGCTTTCGGGATGGCAGGCGTAGGGGCTCGTACAATACACTAGCTTGAGCCGAAGGGACGGAGGACAGAATGACCTACGCCTGGAAACAGTTGGAAGGCCAAGTCATCAATGGGGAATTCCACCTGCGCCAACACTTGTGCGGCTCCGATGACAGAGCCGTCTTCCTTTCGGTGCACGGTGAAGAGCAAGTTCAGAGAGCCGCGATCAAACTCATTCTGGCGAACCCACAGAACGCGGAAATCCAACTGTCCCGGTGGAGGCTCGCCGCGAACTTGGCGCATCCTCACTTGCTCCGGCTGTTTCGGACGGGACGCCGCAGGTGGGGAACCACTGAGCTGCTTTTCGTCGTGATGGAGTACGCGGAAGAGGACCTCTCGCTGGTTCTGCGAGACCGGCCACTCACGCCCGAGGAAGCGCGCGACCTTCTCCCGCCCGCCTTGGACGCCCTAGCATACCTCCACGGTAACGGTTTCGTGCACGGTCACATCAAACCCGCAAATATCATGGCCATCGACGACCAGCTGAAACTCTCAATTGATGGGCTCTGCCCGATGGGCGAATCAATTGGCGGTCTCTGGAAGCCGAGCGTATATGACGCTCCTGAGATTGCACGTGGAGCGATTTCAGCCGCTGGTGATGTTTGGTCGCTTGGGATGACCCTGGTCGAGACCTTGACGCAGCGTCCGCCGGTTTGGGAAGGAACGCAAACAGAACCGGTCATCCCGGAGACACTGCCCGAGCCGTTGCTTGATATCGCCCGTCATTGTCTGCGCCTGGACCCAGAGCTGCGATGGACAGTTGCCGACATTGCAGCGCGGTTGCAGCCCTTGTCCGTCCAGGAGGGGCGGCAAGCCGCGGGGCCGCCCAAGGCCGCCGCGAAGTGGCGTTACCCGGCTGCGATCGGAGCAATTGGCCTGGCACTGGCGGCGGTCCTGGCAGGCCCGAGAATACTCAACCGTCGCGCCGCGACCGACCAAGCCTCGTCGAGCGCGGTTCGAGAGCCGAAGCGTCAGGCAAAACCGAAGCCGAGCCAACAGACAAATCGAACCGAACCGACCACCGAGAAGTCAGGCGACGCAGTGCAAGGTTCCAGAGACACCCCGCCAAGGAATCCCCCTCGAAACCAAGGAGCGACAACAGCTACAACTGGTGTTTTTCAAGGTCAAGTCGTAGAACAGGTCTTGCCGGAGGTGCCGCAAAGTGCGAAAGACACCATTCAAGGAACACTGAGGGTCAACGTGAAGGTCGGTGTTGATCCGACTGGCAACGAGGTTCAAGCACAGCTTGACTCTCCGGGACCGAGCAAGTATTTTGCCAACCTTGCTTTGCGGGCCGCGCAACGATGGAAATTTAGGCCCCCGATGATTGATGGCCAGGATGTTTCGAGTGAATGGATCCTGCGATTCGAGTTTTCGAGAACTGACACCAAGGTCCGTCCAGTGCGAACATCGCCTTAGTGTTCTGCAAGTCATACGACTGAAACGTGCGCCGCGCTCCTACCGCCGAAAAAGCCATTCTCATCTCCGGCGTCGCAATGGTTGAAAGCGAGGCGACCTGAGCGCTGCAGTCCCGTCTCCAGATGCCAGAGTCGCCGCAACGTTGATCGTGGCACCTTGCTCGTTCGCCGCGTGGTCCATGGCGGGGCGGCCCGCCGCGATTTCCTAAGCAGCTCCGGTTTGGTCGCCCTTGCGATAGCGACCCGATCCTGCATGACCCAAAGACTGTCTTGCCACAAGCGATCGATCAATTCTTAGCTGGGTTCTCGAACAATTCCGGTGGATCGATAGAACACTGCTGCCAGAATGAAGCCTCTGAGAGGCTTCCGCCCTGCCACAGTCTCAGGGTCTCACGGGTTACCGCGATTTGTCCCCCGTCTGCCGTGTCGAATACTACCACTACTCCGGCCACCGTTTGATCCGGCGAAGAGATTTCCCGGTAGGTATTGAGAAAAAGAGACTTCGCGAACTCTCTTTTCACTCGTGCAGAGGGTGATTTGCCGAGTGCCGATGCTGGCTCAGTCCAAACAATCCTAACGGTCTTGCCGTGCAGCGGTTTCCAGTCGCCGGCGAAACTAGTGGTTTCTTCGCGGGCCACTCGGAAGGCCGCGTCGTGGGCCGGGTTAGACTCGCCGGACTTCTTTGAATTGTCAGCGAGTCCGTCGGGCAGGTCCAAATCCGCGCGGCGAATCCAGCCGCGGGAAGTGCCTGAGATTTGCACGTGCACCCAAGCGCCCGCGTCTTCTAGAATCTGGAATTCATCTTCCGCATCCGCAGCAAAAAGCGTCGGGGCGCCTGCCTGCGGCCGCGCCCGGACCGGTGTCCCCGATTTCCCGACAACGGCGAGATCTGTCGGATGCGCCTGATTCTGACGAATTTCTTCCAGGTTCTCGACGTCGCTGCTTAATTCTTTCCTGCGCTCCTCGGTCTGTTCGCGTCGCTGTTTGAGCGAGTTCAAATCCTCGCCGGTTGGAGCCTGGACGAAGGGCTCCTCGAGAGGCGCAGCAGCGACAAGCGCTGGAGTGGTCGGGACCGGCGGACTTGGAACGACGGCCGGATGGTTGCCAGGCGGGGCCTTCTGTTGCGGTGCAGATCCGGGTCCGTTGCGCCCGGTATTGAGCGGTGTCTCACGAGGCGAAGGGACAGAAGTTGGGGTCTTGCTGAGGAGGGCTTCATCCAGGTGATCCAATAGATCCGTTTCCAGGCGTCCATTGGATGGCAATACCCGATAACCGGATTGCGCAGGATTCGGATCCCTGTACCACGCTGTGATCTTGGCCGTGACACGCACGAGCGTGTTACTTTCTGCGGCCGAAATCACCTCAACTTCGCATTGATAGTAACCCCGTTCGTAATGGTCAAGCGGTTGGTCCCCCTTATCAACGAAGCCGTCGAGAATGGGCAGACGCCCGCTGGCCATCGAGCGGAGCGCCGCGGTCGCCTTCTCGACTTCCGCCTTTGGATACGGGAGCGTCCGTTCCAGTCGAGGAGATTGCGCAGCCGTCGGAGTTGCAAGCGACAACAACACTGCGAATGGGACTGAGCAGGTGAGAAAAGGCAGCAGGAAGAATTTTTTCACGGCAGCGGCACCAGTTGGTCGCGGCGAAGCCATCCCCGTTGTGCGTCCTTGGTTTCCACGCCGTACCAATAAGGCGTGATGACTAGGATGAGCAATTCGGTGCCAGCCGAAAGTGATCGCAGTTTCGCCGAGCTGTGAAACGGCGCAGACTTCAGTTCTGTGCCCTCCTCTTTTGTCCGCCGTTCAACCTCGTGACGCAGACTGATTACTCGCTGCTCGAGAGTTCTCACCGAAGAGCTCGCGTTATCGAGCCTGGCCTGTTCGGCCTGCTCCTCGCGAAGCAGGGTCGCCTTTATTACTTCCCCTTGCTGTTTTGCGAGGATCTCCGCCGTATGCTGCTCGGTCAATTGGATTTTTCCTACTCGATCCTGAATCTCCGCGAACTCGCTCGTCTCGACGGTGCCATCGGAAGCATGCGCATTGTGACGACCCTGTTCGACGAACACGGCATCGATGCGTAGACGAGTCCGCGTGCCCGCGCCTTGAACCACGTATTGGACCGTGATCGTTCCCATATCGTTGCTGTCTTTGAAGTGCCGGGGAGCCACAGCTCCGGTGAGGACCTTGTAGAAAACATGACCGGGCTCCTTCCATGGTTCGAAGTAGACGGAAGAATCCGCAGGCATCGCGCCCGTCAGGGTTTGTTCCTTGTCATAGACGTAGGTCCCACGGAGGATCGGATCCGCCGCAACGGCTTTGACGGCCTCGAGCACGTCGGCCTCGGTAGCGGCCAGCTCGATCACCAAGCCCGCAGAAGCTGGGGTCTTGCTCTCGGCCACCGGGGTTGCAGCGAACGATGTTGCCACCAGCAGGAAAGCGACAACTAGGGTAGCGCCGCAGTGAAACCCTCGAAACGTCAAACGTTCTCCCATACAGCTTTGTCCTAGTACTGCCCGGTTCTTGGCGTGCCTCACCTCTTCTGTAACCAGACAGATGTATATTAACCAGTCGACCGAAAAATCAAAATGGAAATCCCTGTTTACAATCTTTTGACAAGTCCCAGACATCCCGGTGGCAATCCTTGCCAGGAACTCTTGCAATCATTTGTGGTAGCCTTGGTTCACTGGAGCGAGAGCGCAATGAGCAGCAGGGGCGGAGCCGGGGCGGGTAGCGTCTGAGGTCTTGGGTGGCTGGTCGATGATTCCCAGGCTTGCGAACTGGGCGGCTGGCCGACAGCGAAACGTAGAGCTTGGGGGCAGACATGCGAATTGTTACGGTGAAAAGAATCGGGATACCGCTCCTGGTTCTAGGGGCGCTCCTGACGTATTCCCAACCGTCTCACGCGATTCCCGCCTTCGCCCGCAAGTACGGCCTGCCCTGTTCGGCTTGTCACGAGGCGTGGCCCAAGCTAAACAACTTCGGCCAGGTCTTCCGGGATAACGGCTACCAGTTGGGCAACAACCGCGATGCTCCCATTTATCAGGAACCGTCTTATTTCCCGATCACAATCCGCGTGACACCGCAGTGGCATCGCGAGAGCAATGACCGCAGGGCTGTTGACGTGGTTCCCGGCGTCCCGAGCGGCGGCCTGGTTGAATCGAGGGTCACGACCTCGGGATTTGACCTGTCAGGCGTTGACCTATTTGCTGCGGGCACACTCTACAAGAACATCTCGTTTGCCGCGCAGCCATTTCTAAGCACCAATGGCACCACTTTACTGCAAATGTTCGTCCGCTTCGACAATCTGTTTGGTTCGCCATGGCTGAACGTCAAGTTTGGAAAGTTCGAACTTGATACACTGACTTCCGAGGAGCGCCTTCTGACGCTCAATAACACTGGCGGTACCTACTACACCTATCATTTCCGACCACGCGGTGATAGCAACTTTTTCGGCGGTATCGGTGACAACCAGCTCGGGATCGAGCTGATGGGGCACTCCGCCAACAGTTATACACGCTATGCAATCTCGGTTCTCAGTAGCAACGACGGACAGACAGGATTGCCCTCGAACCAAGCCTACGACGTTTATGCGGACTTCACCCAAGGCTTCGAGATTCCCGGGCTCGGATTGCAACGCGTCGGTGTTTACGGTTATGTGGGCGAATCGCCAACTTTCTTCCAGACCAGGGGTGGAGTACCTATCGCGGGAACGGGTAGGGGTAACCGCAGCTTCTATCGCGCAGGCGCATACGGGCTTTGGTACATCGGACGGTTCGACTTCAGTACGTTCTATCTGCACGGGCAGGACAACGTCTTTCTAGGCAATGCGGTGCCGGCCGATCAACCGTTCAACTTGCCCAAGGGGGCGGCGGGCCCGGCATGGAACGGCGGTTTCGTGGAAGCCCATTACACTTACAACCCGCGACTCGTATTGATCGGCAGATACGAGTTGATCCGTATGTCCCAGCAGGCGAAACCCTCCCTTCGCGGCGACTTTGGAAACCTCGATACCTGGACGGTTGGCTATCGCTGGTATCCGTTTATGAGCAGCCGCGCCGGTTTGGCCTGGGTGCAGGAATATTCTCACCTTCGAAGCGTCGGAACAGCACCGCTATCCGGGCGTGACGACAACAGCAACAGTTTTTTGATGGGATTCGATTTCGATTTTTGAGGATCGAAGATTTGATGCGCATGAAAGTTATTTTGGCTATGGGTGGAGTGGCCTGCATGCTCCTGTTCTCGACTCCGGACGGTCGTGCACAGGAAACCCACATCGGTGGCCTAACGGGAAACGCCAAGCGCGGCGAGTCACTCTATCGGCGCTACTGTATCTTCTGCCATGGTTCACGCGGCGACGGCAAAGGAGAAAACGCGGCCTACCTCGATCCCAAGCCTCGAGATTTGACCGCAGGCACATTCATCTGCCGATCGACACCTCCGGGGAGTCTGCCTCTCGATAGCGATCTTTACGACACGATCAGCCGCGGTATGAACTTGAGCGGGATGCCGTCGTGGAAATCGCTGACCCGCCAGCAGCGGGCCGACCTGGTTGCCTACATCAAGAGTTTTTCTCCCCGGTTCGGTAACGAGAAGCCGGCTGCCGCGCTCGAGATACCTCGCGAGCCGCCGAGCTCCGCTCAGAGCGTGAAGCGCGGCGCGCAGCTGTTCCAGAGCATGAATTGCTGGAGTTGTCATGGCAAAGAGGGCCGCGGCGACGGTCCGGCGGCCTCGTCACTTACCGACAGCAAGGGCTTCCCGATCTCGCCCTTCGACTTCACCAGTGGCACGCGGTTTAAGTGCGGCCAGTCTGGTCGAGAATTATACCGTGACGTGATGACGGGCCTCGACGGAACTCCGATGCCTTCGTTCAAGGATGCTATGAAGCCCGATCAGGTTTGGGATTTGGTGCATTACCTCGAGACGCTTGCCGCCGGTGGCGCGAAGGTAGCTAGCGAAGCTGAGACTAAGCCGAAAAACGAGTAATTCGTCGTGCCCAGTGCAGGTTTACTTTGCAGGTTGCAAGGAAGGCGGCCTTATATGAACTTGGAATATCTTCGACTCATCCTCGTCGGGTTCTTTGCTCTGTGTTGTGCCGGGAACAATCCTCTATGGGCGCTCCCCCCGGCTGACGATGCCGTTGTGAACGGCGTTGTGAAATTGGAGGGCAATGTTCCTTCGCCAAACCATGTCGACATGGCAGGCGACCCGCAATGCGCCAAGCTGCACCCGACCGGGGCAATGGCTGAGGACATCCTGACCGACAGCAACGGCGGCTTGCAAAACGTGATTGTCTTTATCTCCGCTGGCCTAGCGGACCGTACGTTTGATCCGCCCAAGGACGCGGCGACTATCGAACAGAACGGCTGCATGTACCAGCCGCATGTGATCGCAATCGAGGTCAACCAAAAGCTCGAGGTGGTCAATTCGGACACGACCACGCATACCGTACACGTCCTGCCGGTGAACAATCCCCCGTGGGACAAGCCGCAGCCCCCGGGACCCCCGATCGAAGTAACCTTTCCACAGCAGGAGGTTGCTATCCCGGTGAAGTGCGATTTGCACCCGTGGATGCGAGGTTATATCGCCGTTTTCAAACATCCCTATTTTGCAGTGACGGGTCGAAACGGCAGCTTCGAGATTAAGAACCTTCCGCCGGGCACCTACACGATCCAGGCTTGGCACGAAAAGCTCGGTACGGCGACGCAGGAGGTCACGATTCAAGCTTCGGAATCCAAGTCGCTCGAGTTTGTTTTTAAGCCGAAGTAAGGCTCTTGAATTTCCGACATCGGAAACAGAGGCCGAGTGTGCGTTGCGTGGTTCCGAAATAGCCAGCTATACGTGTTGCTAAGTATCCTGGATTTTTTTTGAACGATACGTGAGACGCAAAGGCGATGAGCAACCATACGTATGAGTTCGCACGAGATTTCTTGCGGCAAGTGGGATACGTGGGTTCGAAAACAACCCACCTCACCGGGTGCCTGGATTTTAGCCAGGCGCTCGTCGCAACGCCACGGCACCCGGTCACTGGGCAGACGACGACCACGGTAGGAAACCTTGCGCAGAGAGTTCCTTTCGTCGGTATTGCTGGAGGATCTTACATCTGTACCACGAAGTTCGACGCGAACTACAATTCGCTGCAGGCTGGCGTGACCAAAAGATTCAGTCACGGCCTTGATTTTCAGGCCAGTTACACCTTCTCGAAAAACCTGGACTTCTTGAGCAACGACCAGACCAACCCGCGCCAGGCGCGCGGCCTAGACGATTTTGACCGCCCGCACCGGCTCGTCCTGAGCTTTCTATACGAGCCACCTAGGCTCGCGATGGGGTCGACTCTTGTGCGGCATGTGCTTTTTCAATGGCAGTTCTCCGGCATTGCGGTGCTCCAGGCCGGACTTTCGATCACGGTGACAGACGACAGAGCAGGGTCGGTCTACGGAAACCTGCCAGGTTTCGTTCGAGCGGAGTGTACCGGCGCGAATCCCGCGTCGTCTGGGTCGATTTTTAGTCGCCTCAATGGGTATTTCAATCCTGCCGCCTTTACGACACCCCCGGTCATCGGGAGTGATAGGGTGGCCACTGGCTTCGGCAACTGCAGTGTCGGCATTCTGCGGGGCCCGAACCAGCTCAATCTGGACTTGGGGATCCAAAGGAATTTTTTCTCTGACCGAAGCCAGCGCTCTCGAATTCCGGGCGGAGTTCTTCAATTTCACCGATACGCCCAAGTTTGGCCAACCCGTGACGGATTTCGGAGCCGGGTCCGCGTTTGGCGCGATTTCATCGACGGTGTTGGATCCGCGGATTATTCAGTTCGCTCTCAAATGCAACCTCTGAACGAGGGGCTACGAGGCAATTGGCACATAAGCTGCCGTCACAAGACTTTTTTGACAATGACGCACAACAGAGAAACGTGATGGCTGGACGCGGATTGCTGGCATCTAGGAACGTGGAAACTCTGAGTGTGATTCGCCCCTCGCGCGCGCAGCGCTCGTTCGGGCTATCAGAGTTTTGGAAGCACCGAGATTTGCTGTACGTGTTCGTCTGGCGGGACATCAAGGTTCGCTACAAGCAAACCGTATTGGGTGCGGCCTGGGCCGTTTTGCAACCCTTCTTGACCATGGTCGTGTTCACGTTCGTTTTCGGGCGCCTGGCGAAGGTTCCCTCGGGAGGCATTCCCTATCCGGTCTTTGTCTTCTGCGGCCTGTTGCCTTGGCAGCTCTTTGCGCAGGGCCTCGTTCGGTCTGGTAGGAGCTTGGTCGAGGACCACTACTTGCTCACGAAGATTTACGTTCCACGCTTGCTCTTGCCCGCATCTGCGGTCTTAAGTGGATTACCCGACTTCGGGGTGGCGTTTGTGTTACTGCTCGGCATCATGTTTTCCTACGGCGTGTATCCGCCGCTGGCCGTGCTGACGGTCCTCCCTTTGCTTGTGTTGACAATTGCCACGTCGTTGGCCGTTGGTTTATTTTTGTCTGCGTTAAACGTGCGCTACCGCGACGTGGGCTATGCAGTTCCTTTTTTTACGCAACTCTGGTTTTTCGTCACGCCCGTCGCATATCCGAGTAGCCTGGTGCCTGAACGGTGGCGCCTGCTCTACCGACTGAATCCCATGGCTGGCGTGCTCGAAGGTTTCCGATGGGCCGTACTAGGAAATAGGGAAACGAGCTGGGCCTTGATGTTCGCCGCGGCTCTAGGCGTCGGCGTTTTGCTTATCTTCGGTCTCTGGTATTTCGAGCGGATGGAGAAGACCTTTGCGGATGTGGTTTGATCGATGACCAATATCGCCATTCGTGCTGAAAACCTCGGCAAGCTATATGTCCGTGTGCAGCAGAGAGGATCTAGGGACTTGCGCCAGACGGTCGCGGAGACAGTCGGCGTCCTATTTCGGGATTTCACTTTCGTAACCAATCGCCGTTCTGCGCCAGTCAACAGGCCACCACGAAACCGCTCTGTCTGGGCCGTCAGACATGTTTCGATCGAGATCAAGCGCGGCGATCTGGTTGGTATTGTGGGCGACAACGGTGGGGGAAAAACCACGCTGCTAAGGATGCTCTCGCGCATTACTCACCCAACCGAGGGTTATGCCGAAATCCGCGGGCAGGTGGGAACTTTGTTGGATGTCGGCGCGGGTTTTCATGGCGAACTGACAGGGCGCGAGAATGTCTATCTAAGAGGCCGAATCCTGGGAATGACAGGAGCCGAGATTAAGCGCAAGTTCGAAGAGGTCGTTGCCTTTGCCGAGTTAGAAGAGCTCATTGACACGCCGCTTAAACATTACTCAAGCGGGATGTGCGTGCGCCTGGCTTTCGCCGTGGCCGCGCACCAGGAGTCGGAGATTCTTCTTGTGGACGAGGTACTGGCCCTGGTAGACCCGACATTTCAGAAGAAGTGTGTAGAAAAAATGATTACTGCAGGTAGAGAGGGCCGTACCGTGCTGTTTGTAAGTCATGAACTGGAATCTATCCGGCAAATCTGCAGGCGCGGGATTGTCTTTGCTCAGGGTCGAGTCGTTTACTCGGGGTCGGCGTCTTCGGCCATCGACTACTACAGCTCGGTTTCGAACTCGCAACCACGGGACGAGACTTCCGCTATCGGAGAAATCCTCAGGGGAATATAGGGAATTTCAATGCCAATCGAAACCTTCACACCCGATCCCTTGCTTTATGATTTTGAACTGCCCTTGCAGGCTGTTTACCACCCTCTGGGTTTTACGGTGGAAATTGCAACGAACTCTCCCGAAGTACTGGCGGGCGTCGAAGAAAGCTGGGGACAGTTTCGAAAGGCCTTTTCTGAAGCTCCCATGCACGTTCGTATCGGGGTTCTCGACGGCGGTTCGAAGGAGTGTCCCCCTGCCCCGGTGTTCCGAGGACAGCGAAACCTAGTGTCACTGGTCTGCGATGCGAACAACTTTGCCGTTTGTGATACGAGGCTCGGCTTTGCCTTCTGCTGGTTGACCCCGGCTGCTGTGAGCAACAGAGCGTTTCTGCGTTACCACCTTCTTGAAGGAATAGTCACGCTGTTGCTCGAGTCCCTGTATTTGACTTCAGCTCACGCAGCCTGTGTTTCATTGGCAGGACGGGGTGTATTGCTCTGTGGGGAGTCAGGTGCGGGCAAGTCCTCACTTTCGCTTGCCTGTGCCCGCAACGGATGGACATTTACATCGGATGATTCAAGCTGTGTCGTGCGAAACCGCAAGGATCGCATCGCCGTTGGCAACCCATACCAGATGCGCTTCCGCGAATCGGCCATTGAGCTTTTTCCCGACCTACAACAGCAACGCATTGCCCGTCGGGTAAACGGCGAACTAGCGATTGAGCTGGCTACGGCAAGTCTGCCGGAGATATCCACGGCGACCGAATGCCCCATTGCGTACATCGTATTCCTCAACCGGCAAGATTCCAGCCCACCGGAACTTTTGCGTTTTCACAGGACAAAGGCATGGCAGTTCTTCGAACGGACCGTGTGCTTTGGGGAAGAACACGTTCGCGACGCTCATTATGCCGCCCTGCACAACCTCCTTACGGCGGAAGTGTTTGAACTCATATATGGCGATTTGGACTCCGCTGTGAGACGACTGGGGAGTCTGGTCCGCGATGGGGCGTGACCGCTCGCGGAATTATATATCGGTATAGGTAGGCCAAAGAATGGCCGAAATTCCTCGCAATGTCTCGGCGGCGCTGAAGTTCTCCGGCGCCCGGCGGAAGCGCTGCACGCTCTAAACGACTCGGAGTGGAAAGACCTTCTGCTGTCCCGCCATGAACCAGAACGACGCGTATGCGCCGGTTCTGGCGGCTCTATTCTCAGGTCCAGGCGATCAGAGGTCATTTTCCGCCGATTGGAGTAATGGCGATATACGGATTGATCTACCAGATCAATCCGGTCAACGGCCCAGGCGCGCGAGAGTCAGCAAGAATGGACTTCACTCATCCAGATGCGGCCGATCCCGTAGCCCTGAACGCGATCCTGTGGCGCGATCGCAAAGGAAACCTCGCGATGCCGGCGCCCAAGCACACGGTTCTCGACCAACAAGTCACCTCGACCGATGCAAGACCGATTGCTGCTGGGGATCATCGGGTTCGAGGCGCAGCCAGACTCCGCGATGATCACTCACCGTGCGATGATTGCGACCGAGGACGCTAGGAAGTCAGATTTTCCAGTAAGTCCGCTGCGGGGAAGGGTTCGGAGGACTTCACCGATACCGCGAACAGCCTGCGAGGGTCCGTAGCGTAGGACAAAGAGAATTCTTTTCCCCGAAACAGCTTCTCGGAAAAGATCTGCAACTCAGGTCTGATCGCTTCGCGGGTGGCGGCACAATTCGGGGCCACCAGACGATCATTGATGAACACTTCAAACTCCTGGCCGTTGAAGCGAAGTCTTCCCTCGAGCCGTGGCTCCGCTTCCAAGCGTTGGCAGGCGGTAAGGGCCGCGCGCGCCGCCTGCTGCAAGCGGTCCTGATTACTGCCATCGAGCACACCCTTGCGGTTGTAGCGAATACCCAGACGGTTATCGGTGTTGTCCACGCTGTAATTGGCCTCATGCCCGATCAGGACCACTCCCGGGCCTGCAAAAACATGCCGGTAATCGGCGACATCGAGCAGCAGCTCTTCGCAAACCTGGCCTTGAATCCAATTGTGAAAAACCGGGATCAATGGCTCGAGGTCGACTTGCTCCGGGTTCTTGACGAGAAGTTTAACGTTGACATGCTGAATATTCATGCGGAGGGCATTCCCTTAGCTTAGCTGCCGACCGGCATCCCCATTCGGTTGTAGCAACTGTGCGCAGCGTCGATGAAAAGCTGGGCTTCATCGATCAGGAAACGGCTTGAGTCTAACGTATAAGCCTGCTTCGATTTCTGGTGGGCGTCAAAGAGGTAATTGGCGAATTTTCCTCCCGCAAAAGGATCAAAGAATTTTTGGGTGTCGTAGTACCGCGTTCGAAATTGGGAAACGATCTCGTCAGGTTCGTCTGAAATCTGAGGGTAGCTGATCTTGACAAGTGCTTTGGCGGCACGCAGCATGGACTGAAAAGCGGTCGTGCCCGCCCGCTCTCCCTGGCCGTTTTCAAGAGCCAGTTGAGCCTCGAAGAGTTCCCTTTCGGCAGCGCCAAGATCAAAATCGATGGCGGACACGACTTCACCGGCGCACTCGCCAACCGCAAGATCCCCCAGACTGTATTCCCGTGGGTCGCCCCAGTCACGGAAGAAAGAACGATCCGACTGATCGACCGGTGGGCGCGTGAGGTCTTCCAGAAGAGTTTTTAGTTCCGCCTTACCGATTCGCTTGACGAAATCCTTGAAGTTCTCCTGGTCGGTCCGACCGGCTACAAAGCGCTCGGTCAATCGCAGGACCACATCGGGAATGTTCTTGGACGGAATCGCCACGACCGGAAGGCCGTAGGTACCCCCGTTGTGGTCCCATTCACCCCCAAGAACAACCTGAAAATGAGGTACGGCGTATCCCGATATCTTGCGGCTGACACCGTAGAAGCCCAGATCCGCGACATGATGCTGGCCGCAACTATTGAAGCAGCCACTGATCTTGATGTGAAGATTTTCAACGGATGCGGCGAACTCGGAACTTTTTCCGACCATTCTCTTGCGTAGCTCCCCTGCTAGTCCACGCGAGGACGAGATTCCCAATTTGCACGTATCGGTCCCCGGGCAGGTGACGATATCGACGATGGTGCCGGCCCCAGGGTCGCCGAGGCCCACGGCCTTGAGCGCGCTGTAGAGCTCTGATAAATCGCTCTGGCTCACCCAGCGAATGACGAAGTTTTGTTCGACAGTCGTCCGAACTGTTTCTTTGGTGAAGCGGCGGACCACGTCCGCCAGGGTCCGAAGCTGGTTCGAGGTGATGTCGCCGAGCGGAAGCGCAACCGTTACGACCACATAGCCCGCTTGTTTCTGTAAACGAGTGTTGGTCGCAAGCCAGCGCCCGAACTCGTCTGGGGTCGATCGGGGCGGTTCGCCGCCAGGTCTGAGTGGCTCTTCCAAGAATTGCCCGGCATCCTTCACGTATTCGGTCCATCGGGGATCGAAAGCGAGAGTCTTGCGCTCTTCGAGAACCGCTTCCTTGAATTTCTCGATCCCCAAATCCTGGACCAGGAACTTGATCCGAGCCCGATTGCGATTCTTCTTCTCCCCGAGCTTTGCAAAAATCCTGGCTATCGCCTGGGCCAGGGGCAACAGTTCTTCCGGAGGAACGAACCGGTCGAATAGTTTCGCGTTGTAGGGGACGGCACCGAGTCCACCACCGACGTACATCTCAAACCCGCGCTTTTCTTCTCCGTTCTCGTTCCGCTTGACCGCGATCAAACCCAAGTCGTGCAAATTGGTGAGGCCGCAGGCATGCTGTGAGCAGCCACTAAATGCAGGCTTGAACTTCCTGCCGAAGTTCTGGCAGTCGGGATGGCCCAGCAAGAATTTCGATAGTGCGCGAGAATAAGGGGTGACATCGAATACTTCATCCGGGCACACGCCGGCATAAGGGCAAGCGGTGACGTTGCGCACCGAGTTTCCGCATGCTTCGCGGGTCGTGATGTTTGTGGCCGCAAGGCGTCGCATCAAGCTAGGGGTGTCGTCGATTTGAACGTAGTGAAGTTGAAAATCCTGCCGGGTCGTCACGTGCGCTATGCCGTCGGAGTACTCCTCGGCTAAATCCGCCAGAGTCTCGAGCTGCTCGGCATTGAGTCCTCCCCCGGGAATCTTGATGCGCTGCATGCCCGGGGCATCCCAGATCGTGTTCGGGCCCTTGGTCAGCCCCCCGGACGGGTAGGCAATTTCCTGAACTTTTCGCCCGTCGTGTCTTTGGCCGTTGTCATAGCGCTGACCGTAGACTCCTCTCCGAAGCCGCGTTTCGGCAAACAGGCGCTCATCCAACTTGCCCTGTTTTCTCAGGGTGATTTCGGATTCGAAAATATCAAGTTCACGGGCCAAACCCTCCGGTATCTGTCCGGAGAGCTGTTCTCTCCAAAGTGGGTTCGAGGCTTTCATAATCGTCTACCTAACAAGAATAACAAAACCACAGCCGAACTAGCTAGTCTCGAAGTTTGTCATACACAAAGACACGCGGAGGACCGAAACGCGGCCATCGCTCGACGTCAGCGCGGAGAGACCCGACCGGCGATCCAAACCAACTGCTCGCGGCCCAAGCAGATCGATAGCCGAGCAAGCGTACGCCGGCACAGATGAGGCATTTTGGAGGCTTTTTCAACATCTCATGAGTTTTTTTTTGGATACCAAGGTCTTAACGACGAATTCCGGTTTCTGCCGTTTTGTCTCCACGAAGCTTTCGATACAAACCCAGACCGGATTCCTCGCGGCCCTTGCTAAACTTCTTTCGCCTGGTTGGCGTCGGCTTGGCTCGGAACCGGGAATAGATTTGTAACTGAATTCAGGCTTTGCGTCGATCAGGGAGCGGGGGTGGTCACTCCTGCAGCAGGGTGGTTTGCCACACGGAATGGTCCGCCCTGCGATAGGATGAGTCCCAGGGAATGCTGGTTCAAAAATGGCTCATGCCCGGATGGCGTTCCCGCTCTCGATGGCGGGCCTTGCAGGAGAGCCAATGTGGCTGCCGCGTGCCGACTTTTCAAATCGCAGCGCTGAGGGCGTGGAGACCTTCTTGCGATCCTCTATCGAATCTTCCATAGCGTTGACCGGGGACGGGCAGCTCCCGAATCTGGGGCCGGTTCCATCCGAGGACGCGGTTCAACCGATTCGAAGTCACCTGATCGCCTTTTCAATTTGTCTGATCTTAGCGGTCGTCTTCACGCTCCCCGCGTCAATCTCGCCGCGATACGGTCTGCTCGGCTACCCGGGCGACAACTATCAGCACGCGTGGTTCCTTTGGCACTTCGCGAAAGCAGCGGCGAACCTTCAGAATCCTTTCTATACAAACCTCCTTTTTTATCCGGACAGGGTAAATCTGGCCTGGAGTACGACAGACCCTCTGGCTGCGATTCTCGCTCTACCCCTGACCCTCGCCGTCGGGCCGGTCCTAAGTTATAACGTCTCACTCATCTTCGAGCTCGCTTTAGCTGCTTTTTTCGGGCGTCTTGTTTGCCTCCGGGTTTGTCGCAATCAATGGGCCGCACTGCTGGGGGGGATTTGTTTCGGCTTCAGTCCCTATATTCTCGCGCACGCTTTGGGACACCTGAGCCTTGTCACAGCCTTTCCGATACCTCTGTATGTAATTGCGCTCGACAGACTTCTCGGCAAGCAGAGTCCTTCGTCAACAGACGGAGTGGTCCTCGGGGCAGCCCTATTTTTGACCGCGCTCGGTCACTATGATTATACGGTCTTCTGCCTGCTGCTTACCCCGCTCGTTCTCGCGGTGGATCTGGCATTTGACGGGATGGCACTGCTAAAGCGAGTGTGGCTTCCTGTTTCGTGCGCTGCGGCCACTTTCTTGGTCACCTTCTCGCCGCTGCTCGTCGTACTCCTCAAGAAGGGGGTGGATGTGCCTCGGGCTCGACCGCTCGAACATATCGAACAATATTCAGCCGATGTGCTCGGTGTCCTGATTCCCAGCTGGAATCATGTGTTGCTCGGGCATCTTGCACAAGGTCTTGATGCGAGGCTCTTTGTGGCAGGATTCGAAGGGACTGTCTACGTCGGCCCGGTCGTGTTGCTGCTAGCGTGCGTCGGATTCTGGAAGGGGCGGATCGCGGAGCCTCGCTGGGTGGCGCGAGCGACGATCGCAGCGGGCATCTTCTACCTTCTGTCTTTAGGACCACGGTTTCGACTCTTCGGCAGGCAACTCGCCATTCCTGCACCGGCGTCTGTGCTGTACAACTTTGCTTCTGCCCGATTTGTTTCAGCGCCGGCGAGGTTTCATGTCGTGACGGCGCTCTGCCTTGCCATTCTGACTTCGATCGGTCTTGCGTACCTGCTAAAGAGACTGCGAAACAGATGGCAGAGATCCTGTTTGATCGCCTCCGTTGGCGTCATGCTCCTGCTCGACTTGCTCACCGTGCCATTTCCCCATTCATCCATTGTCGATCCGGCAATGTCCCAGAATTCTCCCGGGATAACGAGGGCGTGCAGCTTGCCCGCAAACATGCAAAAGGGAACCGTGCTGACGTTTCCCCTTATGGATTCGCCGTATAGCATGAAGAGCATGTGGATGCAGGTGTCAGACGATGGTCGCTACGCGCTCATCGACGGCTACGTTTCCTATGGACCAGATGAGCTGTGGAATCGGCATTACCGGATACCTATCTTGCGTTCGTTGCTGTCATTGCAGGGAAAGTTCGACAGTTCGATCGATCCTTCGGCCGACCGGAGAACTCTTCCCGCCGCTCTAGAAGAACTCAACCTCAGCGCCATCGTCGTGTTTGATTCTCCTCGACGCGACGCAGCGGTCCGTTACCTGGAGGCGGTACTCGGCCGTCATGGACAGAGTGCCGGAAGTTGCACGGTGTTCGGGATCGAGCAGAACCCTGTGGCAACTAACCCCGGGAACTAATTGGGCGCGCTCAACCGAACTCGACCTTCGATTGAGCTGGAGTGAACGAGCATGGAATCTGCGCCTGAAGCCGGACTGCTCAAACCCATTCCGAAGCCATACACTTCGTTTCCCTGGCTGCTTACCGGCGTCTTCTGATTGTCGCGCTACGGCTGGGGCATTAGTTTGGCTAATCCCGGAAACGATGTCCGAGGTCGGACCCCGTTTTCGCGCATGTTCTCAAGGAGCAAACCATGAAGCGAGATGATACAGCCGCACGGCTCGCAGCCCTGCTGGCAGGTCTTGGCGTCGGTGCCATTGTGGCTATCCTGGCCACACCTCGGTCCGGCGAAGAAATACGCGAACGGATTGCGGAAAAGACAAATCAGGGGAAAGATTACGCAAAACGGAAGGCCGGGCAACTTGCGAGGCAAGTGGAGGACTCGGTCAGGGATGTCAAAGATGCTGTGCAGGTTGGTAAGGGCGTTTATCGCGAGCAAATCAGCCAAGCTCGAGCTGGGCGAACGAATCGACAGACCGGCGGGACCGACTGACTAAACATCCTCGAGCGGATCCGGATCGCTCGTTCCGATTGCGCACCGGGCCTGGGCGCAACTTGGGAGGCAGCAGTTCCAAAATGGCATGCTTGCATCGAAAGCCCAATAGCTTCGACGGCAGAGATTACTTAGCCGGTTCTCATTTCTCATGCTTGGCGCAGCAGTTAATACCTCCTCAGGAAGGCATAAACGGTGCCAGAGCCCCTAGATAGATCTTTCTGGATACAGGAAAAAGTGACTCGCCGGATCTGGTGTGACCAATGCTAAGTATCTTTGATAGAACAGCTTACCGCCATCTCCTAATGGCAACCTACGTGCTCCGTGCTGGCTCGGGAAGACACGGCGTCGCTGCTGTCTTTTCGGTTGAACAGGACGCCGAAGCCCAGGTGGTTTGCAGCGATTGCAAAAGGAAAACGGCCAATGCATCTCTCGATCCCGGTGACGACTCTAGCTCTTCAGACGACGCGAGAACCAAGCCAAGCCGACGAGCGGCAGAAGCAGCCGGGCCCCAAATGGGGGGAACGGCTCACCGCTTTGCGGAAAAACACTCCTCTGATTTTCCGGATGGTGTGGGAGTCGGCGCGAGGCGTGGTAATCACGAGCCTCGCCGCCAGGCTGGCGGCCTCTTTAATTCCGCTGCTCATGTTGGGCGTCACCAAGATGATCATCGATGCGATCTACGGCTTCATGTCGCATCAAAAGGCGCTTCCGGGAACGTTCTGGTGGCTGGTTGCGGTTGAATTCGCCCTCGCCAGCGTGGCCACAATATTGGTTCGCGTTCTGGATTTCTGCGATAGCGTGCTGGCTGATAAGTTCACGCGGCATATCAGCACGCGGATCGTGAAGCATGCATCGCGCCTCGATCTCACCTCTTATGAAGACCCGCTGTTCTACGACAAAATGGAACGCGCGAGAGTGCAGGGCACAGACCGCATCGTGATGATTCAGTCGGCCGGGCGTTTATTCCAACAAGCCGTCACGGCGGCCAGCCTGGCGGCTAGCATCTTTCTTTTTTCTCCATGGCTTCTTTTTGCCCTCGTTCTTTGTGTCGTTCCGGCGTTTCTAGGGGAGACCCACTTCGCTTTTCTCGGCTACTCGCTCAATTTCCAACAGACCACCGCGCGGCGCCAGATGGATTACCTGAGGATCCTAGGCGGGAGCAAGGAGAGCGCCAAGGAATTGAAGCTGTTCGGATTGGCGCCATATGTTATCGATCGTTACACGGCGCTCTCTGACGACCTGCATCGTCAGACGGTGGGACTGGCAAGACAAAAACTGTTTTTCGGCGCGCTCTTAACCATGCTGGGAACGTTCGGATATTACGGGACCTATGCATTCGTCATCTACCGGACCGTCACCGGGGGACTAAGCCTGGGAACCATGACTCTGCTGGCTGGTGCCATTGCCGGGGCGAGCACAAATATTCAGGCATTCTTCTCCACGTTCTCCATCATTGCCGACCAGGCGCTGTTCATGACGGACTTGCTCGAATTCTTCTCCGTCGAGCCTAAGATTGTCTCCAAGCCAGGGGCGCTGCTCGCACCGCGGCCCATCCGCCAAGGATTCGAATTCAAAAATGTTTCGTTCGCATATCCAGGCAATCCCAGGGTGGTGCTGAATAACATCAACTTCCGGTTGGAACCCTCATCGCGAATTGCGCTTGTGGGCGAGAACGGCCAGGGAAAGACGACGATCGTGAAACTGCTCACGCGGCTCTACGATCCTACCGAAGGGCAGATATTACTCGACGGCGTAGACCTTCGCGAGTACAACCTTGACGATCTGTGGAACGAGATCGGAGTCATTTTCCAGGATTTCACGCGCTATGAGATGACCGCGTCTGAGAACATTGCCATCGGTCAAATCGAAGAACGAAACAATCCGTTCCGCATCCGCGCCGCGGCGCACAAGAGCCTTGCGGAAAAGGTCATCCGCAGACTCCCGAAGGGCTATGACCAGGCGCTCGGATGCCGCTTCGAAGGGGGCGTGGACCTCTCGGGTGGTGAGTGGCAGAAAATGGCTCTCGCGCGCGCCTATTTGCGTGATGCCCAGTTGCTGATCCTCGATGAACCGACCGCCGCGCTCGATGCGCGATCCGAGCATGAGGTATTCGAGCGCTTCGCCGAACTCACCGCCGGGAAGATGGCTCTGCTTATTTCCCATCGATTCTCTACGGTCCGGATGGCAGACCGAATCCTCGTACTCGAGCATGGAAGAATCGCCGAACAGGGCAAGCACGATCAACTGGTTCGGTGCAGTGGCCGCTATGCGGAGATGTTTGAACTGCAGGCGGCAAACTATCGTTGAAAGCTTCGTACCGCTCCACCGCTCCACTCGCAACTTCGCAGGCTCGAACGAGCGGGAACCGCTACCCCAGTACGACCAGGACTTGGTGCTCCTGGCCATCGTCGGCGAGCGCGATATCGGCCCGGCCAGCCATCAGTTTTCCGTCGACTGAGGTCAGAGCGACTCCACGAGCAACGCTGGAGGGGTTTTCGACCCTGATTCTATAGGTCGCCGAGTGATACCGGAAGGTCAGGGAAAAACCGGGCCAATTTCTAGGGATGCAGGGATCGATCTCGAGCGCCATGCCGCGCACGCGGAAGCCCAGGATCGATTCGATTCCAATGCGATAGAGCCAGCCGGCCGAACCTGTATACCAGGTCCACCCGCCGCGCCCCACGTGCGGCGCCTCCGAATACACATCGCCCGCAACGACATACGGCTCGACCCGGTAACGCTGTACTCCAGCTCGCGTGATTGCATGGTTAATGGGGTTCAGCATCCCGAACAACTCGCCGGCTCTATCGCCGTCGCCGAGCGCCGCGAAGGCAAGTACGGCCCACGCCGCGGCGTGCGTATATTGGCCCCCATTCTCCCGAACGCCCGGTAGGTATGCCTTGATATAGCCTGGGTCGAGCGCCGAGCGATCAAATGGCGGCGTAAGCAGGAGAATCAGCGCATCCCGAGGGCGTACGAGGTGCTGCTCGACGGCAGCCATTGCTCGCGCTGCGCGACCAGGTTCGGCGACGCCACTAATGACTCCCCAAGACTGGGCAATCGAATCAATGCGGCACTCCGCGTTGCTTGCCGAGCCGAGCGGCGTGCCGTCGTCAAAGTAGGCGCGGCGGTACCATTCGCCATCCCAAGCCTCGCGCTCGATCGCCGCCTTGAGCGCGCTGAGATGGAGTCGCCAGCTTTCTGCGCGCTTAGACTCTCCGCGTGCGTCTGCCAGTTTCGCGAACTCGGAAAGAACAGTGTGCAGGAACCAGCCGAGCCATACACTTTCTCCCTTGCCGTGCTCGCCGACACGGTCCATACCGTCATTCCAGTCGCCCGTGCCCATCAGCGGCAGTCCGTGGCTGCCAACCGATAGGCTGCGGTCGAGCGCCCGCGCACAGTGCTCGAAAATCGTCGCCTTGGTCGCTGATACGCGGGGCTGAAAATACGATACGTTTTGCCCTTCTGCCAGTCGTTCTCCCTCGAGGAAAGGCACAACCTCGTCGAGCACGCTCATGTCGCCGGTATTCTCGATGAACGCGTTGACCGCATACGGCAGCCATAGCGAATCATCCGAGATGCGCGTACGGACGCCACGACCGGACGGCGGATGCCACCAGTGCTGCACATCTGCTTCGACAAACTGTCGGCTGGCGGCGCGCAGCAGATGCTCGCGCACAATGTCGCGCTTCGAGACGCAGAGAGCCATTACATCCTGGAGTTGGTCCCGAAAGCCATACGCACCGCTCGCCTGATAGAAGGCCGCCCGGGCCCAGACACGACACGCCAGGGTCTGATACAGCAACCATCGATTCAGGAGCAGATCGAGGGCGGGCTGAGGCGTGGTGACCTGTACGGCGCCCAACACCTCTTCCCAGAAACGGATTGACTGGCGGAAAATGTCGCCCAGGTCGGCGGTGCGGTACCGAGAGATCAAATCCTGCGCCTTTTCTCTGGTTTCCGCTTGCCCGAGGAAAAACGCGATTTCCACGCGAGTACCGGGACGCAACTCGATCGAAGTCTGCAGCGCAGCGCATGGATCGAGACCCGCCCCGACCTTCCCGGAAAGGTTTCCTGGGCGCTCGAGCCCCGATGGGCTATCGAGCGTGCCATTGCGCCCTAAAAACTCTTTGCGGTCGCCTGTCCATGAAGTCTGGCGTCCCCCGAGATCGGCGAAGGCAATGCGCCCCGCAAATTCGCCTCCCCATGCGTTTCGCGCAAACAGCGCGCCCGTCTTCGAGTCAAGCTCGGTCGCGACATAGGGGGCCGAACTGCTGCGCAAGTTCCCGAGCACCCATTCGACATAGCTGGTCACGGAGAGACGCCGGGTGCGGCCGGAGTCATTCTGCAAGGTAAGCCGGGAAATCTTGATGGGGTCGTCCAGGGGTACAAATTGTATCAAGTCGTGCAGGATTCCGCGGGAGGAATGCTGAAAGCGGCTGTAGCCCTGGCCGTGCCGGGCTCGATACACGGCACTCTCGTCGCGAATCGGCAAGGCGGTGGGGCTCCAGATCTCACCGGTGCTCTCATCGCGAATATAGATGGCCTCCCCGGGAGGGTCGGTAACCGGATCATTTGACCACGGGGTGAGTTGGTTCTCCCGGCTGTTGAGCGACCAGGTATATCCGGAGCCGGATTCGGAAACAAGAAAGCCAAACGAGGGATTTGCGACGACATTGATCCAGGGTTGCGGCGTACGCAATCCCTCGTGCAGGACCGTCACATACTCGCGCCCGCCTTCGGCGAATCCACCAAGTCCGTTAAAGAATTCAAGGTCCAGCGGGAAATCGGCGAGAGTGGCATCTGGATTCTTCTGCGCGATGCGCGCTCGAGGAGCCGGAGGGGCGACAGCTTCGGTTCTCTGCGAACGAGTGACCTGTTCAGACAGCGTGCCGCGCCGGCTAAAGAGCACCGCTCGCGCGATCGCTTCGAGCGTCGCTCGCAACTGCGGGGAAATCAAGTCTCCCCGCAGGAGAAAAACCTTGCCGAGCGTTTCCTGCGTCTCGGAGGAAATCCGCAGCTGGGTCCCGTGTACAAGCCCTTCGAGGGAGTCCTGGAGCTCCTGCTGATAGGAAGTCGGCTTCTCATTGATGATAACGACATCAACGGCCAACAGCTTCATCCGCCAGTATTCGTGGGCGCGCAGCACGGAACGAATGATGTCGATATCCTCTGTCTCATCGATCAACGCGAGAATGATCGGCAGGTCGCCTGAGATTCCTTCGGCCCACAACGGGCCGAGCTGGAGCGTCGCGCGGCTGAGCACTTCGGTCGATGGACGAAGCGAGACGTCGGAGTAAAGTACTCCATTGGCCAGTTTCTGAAACAGGTGCTCTTCCTCTGGGCCGATCCCCAAGTGACGAAGTTGCACCTGTGCCTGCGTCCATGCGAGCGTTAGCGTACGCTCAAACGTTCTTGCGTCGCGGTGCTTGTCTGCAAGATCAAGGGCAAGTTCCCGTGTGGAAGCGATAGCGGTTGAAAAGACAACGCGCGCTGTAGCGCCGGGCGGAATCCGTACCGTGCGCCTTAGACTCAGTACCGGATCGAGCACACTCCCAACGGTCTTGCGCAGCGGCGGGCCGTCGATGACACAGACGGGATTCCTGATTTGGCGACCCCGACCGACGAACTGGGCGCGGTCGGTCTCGTACTCGAGATCGCCAACCGCTTCGCCCTCGAGACCGATGACGTGGGCGAGCCAAACAGCCGTTTCACTGGCGGATTGCCTGCGGCGGGTCGCGAGCAGGGCGCCGAGGTCGGCCACGAATTCAGTTTCGACGAACAGGTTCGAAAACGCCGGATGTGCCGAGTCGGCAGCCTGTGACGTGAGGCAAATTTCGGCATAGGACGTGATCTGAATTTCGCGCGTGCGCGGCCCATGATTGGTGATCGAGACGCGACGCATTTCCGCATCGTCTTCAGACGACACCACGACTTCGAGCATGGTTGTCAGCGCGCGGTCGCGCCGTATGATTTCTGCACGGTCTTCGTAGAAGGTAGCCTCGTAAAGGTCGGGCTCGACCCCGCACGGCTGATAGCCGGCCGACCAAATCTGATTGGTCTGGACATCCCGACAGTAGATATAGGAGCCCCAGCAGTCTCGGGTGACATCCTCGCGCCAGCGCGTGACAGCGAGGTCCCGCCAGCGGCTGTAGCCGGAGCCGGCCGCGGTCAGCATCACGACGTATCGCCCATTCGAAAGCAAATGCGTGCGCGGGATCGGATCGTGGGGAGTGCTAAAGCGGCGCAGAACCGGTGGGATGAGGTCGCGAACGTGCGCGGCTGCCGAGACTTCCTCGGCGCGAGGGCGGGCAACCAGGGTGTTACGTGGGGTGCGCTCCTGCAACAGGAGCTCGGTGGCTTTCACGATCGGTTCGGCGTGAAAGCGGTTGCGCGTGGCGAACTCGGTCACCACATTCGACAGTGCCACGAGCGTCATCCCCTGGTGATGAGCGAAGTAGGAGTGCACGACGGCGACTTCCTGTCCCTCGGGCACGCGGCTTCTTGTGTAATCGAGCGCTTCGTAGAAGCCGTAGGTTCCTCTGCCGCCCTCTGCTTCGATACGCGCAAAATTCTTCATCGCTGCAGTTGGGTCCACCATCGCCGCAAGTCCGGTGGCATAAGGAGCGATGACAACATCCTCACTCAGCCCGCGCTTTAGTCCCAGGCCCGGCACTCCAAAAGCCGAATATTGATACCTCAGATCGACGTCGCGCGCATTGTAGGCAGACTCAGACACACCCCAGGGCACTCCACGCTCGGCACCGTACTCGATTTGCCGACGCACGACTAGCTGGGCGGTCTCGTTGAGCAGACTCCTGGCCGGTGAGCGCATGAGCAGCGACGGCATGAGGTATTCAAACATCGAGCCCGACCAAGAGACCAGCGCAGAGCCGCGATCGATCGGTGTGAGCGCCCGTCCGAGATGGAACCAGTGCGACGACGGAATATCGCCTTTGGCAATGCTCACGAAGCCCGCTACCCGGGCCTCGGAAGCGAGCAGGTCGTAGCAGGCGAGGTCGAGTTGGCCGTCGGCTACCCGGTAACCGATCGAAAGCAGCTTGCGCGTATCATTGAACAGAAAGCCGAAATCCATCGCATAGAACATGCTCTCGGTGGTCTGTTGAACCTGCGAGATGCGTTCAATGAGCGCCGCGGCATCGGCGGCCGATTGACGGATGGCCCGGGCCAGTTTTTCGAACCGGGTCGCAGTTTCCGCATCTGGTCGGGAATCGTGGATGAGGCGTTCTCGGAAAACCTCTAGTTCGCCAAGCGCCCGCTCAAAACTTTGCGGAGCATCCAACAGCTTGGGAACCCGGGAGAAGAGCGCCTCAATCGGTGGCCCTCCGGCCGCGGGCCCCGTCACCGGAGGCCGCAAATCACGCTCGACCATCGCGCCAATTGTTTTCGAATCCAGGCGCGTCCATGGAAGCAAGACTTGTGCGTCGCGAAGGTGGCTTTCCACGCATGCTCTTATGGCATCGCCCCAAACGCGCAGCTCGGAGTCGGGAGCATCGGCCCGCTCCTCGGCGAGGGTCTGAGCAATATCAGCCAGTGTGCGCGCAGACTCCCTCATCTCGGCCAGGCGCCGGGCCAATTGTGCCGGGTGGGCGGGAAGGGGTCCAAGCAAAGCGGCCAGGGTGTCGACGACATCGCCAAGTTGCTTTAGCGTGACGATGTGCGTTCTTCGCGTATCGGTGATGGCAGCGAGCGCTTTGCGCAGCAATTGGATCGAATCCTGAACTCCCGCGAGAACGTGTCGGCCATCGATCGGCGCTTCCAGCAGCTCCCGACAGCCGTTGTGCAGGGCCAGCAGAGCTCCGGCGAGATTTCCGCTGTCGACCGAAGAAACGTACCTGGGTTCGAGCGGATCGAGATCGCTGGTGTTGTACCAGTTGTAGAAGTGGCCACGAAACAACTCGAGCTTGCGCATCGTCAGAAGCGTTGCTTCGAGCCGTTCCGTGGTTTCAACGGTGCCTATCCAGCCCAGATCATGCGCGGCGAGCGTCGATAGGAGATACAGCCCCATGTTGGTGGGGGACGTGCGATGGGCGACGACAGGTTTCGGATCCTCCTGAAAATTGTCGGGAGGTAAGGCGTGGTCCGCCGACGCGACAAAGGCCTCGAAGTAACGCCAGGTCTGCCGGGCCGTCGAGCGCAGCGCCTCGACCTCGGCAGGCGACAGCGGCTCTCTCTGCTGTAGCCGCGGAGGCATGCTGATCCACCGCGCGATCGCGGGAGCAGCGGCCCAGAGCACAAGGAACGGAGTCGCGGGGGCGAAGGCTTGGTGTCGAGCAAGGGTTAGAACAAGAGCCGCCCCAACAGCGATCAGAACCCCACCCGCCATGCGCCTGTACATGTTGGACAGTTTGAAATCGACCGCATACTTTGCCTGTGCCGCCGTGACCCACTCGAGCAAATTCCTCCGCGTGATGAACAGGCGCACCAGAGTGCGCACAATGGCATCACACATCAGCCATGCCTGGTAAGCCAAAAACGAGATCGTCAGACCTATATGAGTGAGGCCGATCGTAAGGTCGGCCAGCAGAGAGTGAAAATAGGTGCGTTTCGACTTGCCCGCGAAGCGCGGGTTCAGGCTGATCAAGAAAGGGAGCAGTGCGGGAATCGCAATCGTCGCCAGAATGAATCTCGTCCATACCCAGGGGGAGGCGGGCGGCAAGATCCACCCGATGACCAGAGTGAGGAGGGCAGCGGGAGGCGACAGAGTACGGCGCAGATTGTCAATCATCTTCCAACGACCGATCGCCGGAAACCGGACCGGACATCCATTGGGAGCAGTGGGGCCACGCCCGAAAATCCACGGCAGGAGCTGCCAGTCCCCGCGCGCCCATCGATGCTGTCTGGCGGCTGCCGCTTCGTAGTGCATGGGGAATTCCTCAAACAGTTCAATGTCAGTCACAAGCGCGGTACGGGCCAGGATGCCTTCAAACAGATCATGGCTCAGCATCGTATTGTCGGGCACCGTGCCGGCTAGGACAGCCTCGAACGCATCGACATGGTAAATTCCCTTGCCCGTATAGGAGCCTTCCCGGAATAGATCCTGATAGACGTCTGAAACCGCCGATGCATAGGCGTCGAAGCCGCTTGGACCGGCAAATATTTTCTGGTAGAGAGAGCTTTCATGGCTAGTGGGCAGAGTTGGCATGATTCGCGGCTGCATCAGGCCGTAGCCTTCTACCACACGCCCTGCGCTCGCCGAGTACTCTGGCTGATTCAGCGGATGTGCCATCGCTCCAACTAATTTGTAGGCGGCACCCCGAGGCAAGCGCGTGTCTGCGTCGAGAGTGATCACGTAGCGAATCTCTGGCAGCCCTTCCGCCAGGTGCGCGTGCAAAAAAGTGGTCTGTTTGATGCCGCGCAGAAGCTGATTCAGTTCATGCAACTTTCCTCTCTTGCGCTCCCAACCCATCCATTTGCCTTCACTTTCGTTCCAGACACGCCGGCGATGAAACAGAAGGAACCGCTCGCTCCCGCCAGGCATCGGGCCATAGAGCCCGTTCAGTCTCGCTATCCCCTGGACTGCTGCGGCCAACAGGTCCTGGTCTTGTGGAAGTGTTTCGGCCGGGGCGTCGACCCAGTCAGAGAGCAGCGCAAAATGCAAGTTGCCCTCCGGATTCGCCAAATAGTGGACCTCGAGCCTTCCCACCAGTTCCTCGATTTCGTGTAAGCCGGTGAGCAGCGTGGGCACAGCCAGAAGTGTCCGCAAATTCTCCGGCACGCCGCTCAGCAATTCCAGCCGTGGCAGCGTTCGCGGTTCGAGCCAATCGGTCACCGCCCGATTGATCAGCGCGATGGCCAGATCGGAGGCGGGTATCGCAGCCAGAACTGCCATCAGCACGAGTCCCGCGACCGAAAGCCCCGCTTCGCTGTCATGTAGCAGCGGCAGCGCCAGAATGGCAGCTGTTACGAGCGCAATCGTTCCCAGGTAGCCCGGCACGGCGGTGCGCATGTACCAGCGAAGAAGGCGGCGCTTCCACGGGAGCCGGAAGCCGAGCTCCCGCTCAAACTCTCGCCGCCCGCCCGAGATGAGATAGTAACCAGGGTCCATTCGCCGTTCATCGCGCAGGGCCGAACCCTCGCGAGCTTCGATGCGTGCCCGCTTGATGTGCTGCAGAACGCGGTGAGCGATTTCGACCTCGGAGTGGCGCGAGCCGCGCGAGAGATCTTCGATACAGTGGCGGTAGGCGTCGCGAGTCGCAAAATCGACTTCGTCGAAATTCGTGTCGTTGCGCAGCGTTTCGTCGACCAAGCTGACGCTCTCGAAGAAATCGCGCCAGTTGAATGCCGACATCGAACGCATGCTGGTGATGATGTTCCGTACCGTCACGTTCATGGCAGCTTGTTGCTGGTGCTCGGTGCGGACCATCTCGTCCGCGGTCGTCTTTTGGGCAGTCAGGCGCTCATCAAGCCAGAGCAGGAAGGGGCGGACATTCGGATTCAAATCGCGCAAACGCTGCAATAGCTCGACGGCAAATGCCGTTGGCAATGGGGTCTTCTCGAACCGGCCGAGCAGGGTCTCGGGAGCTTCGGGAGGACGGCCGTCTGTGCCGAGCACGGCGTCGGCGAGGGAGTCAGCCTCCTGTCTCGCGGCGCGTCCGCGCACGATTCTCTCTGCCAGGCGGCGCAAATTTTCCACCAACACGATGCGAATGGTGATGGAGATCGCCCAGAGCTCACCGATCGTGAGGGGCTGTACCTGCTGGTAAGCCCTCACAAAGCGCTCTAGCACTTCCGGATCGAATTGACTATCGGTGTGTGCGACGAAAGCCCACGCCACTCCGAAGACACGGGGATATCCCCGCAGTTCACCGGAAGACAGCTTGGGCAGTTCTCGATAGAAGCCCGCGGGCAAATCCTCGCGGATGTCCCGAAGCTGTTCGTCCACGATATGAAAGTTGTCAACCAGCCACTCGGCGGCAGGAACAATGGTGTGCTCCTGCTGAATCGCGCGTGTCAGCGCCTGGTAGACCTCCAGCAGTGCCCGGCCATTGTCCTGGACGCGCGGCGTTAGCGGCCGGCCCCGCTTGAGTCCCGGGGCAACGGTTTGGGCAGCTGCAAGACTTGCCGCAAACTGTTCGAGACGCTCTACGCTGAACAGTTCTGCGCGGATCGGCTCTTCGGCGTCCGGCAAGACAACACCGGCAGATACACTCGATGTGTTCATCCTCTGATCGATACCGCTTCGGGTATAACGTTCCAAGCGAGAACCTATTATGGGGGATTGAGCGCCGTTCCCACACAGGAAAAGCCTTGGCCGATCAGCTATTCCCGGACGAGCAGGCAATTCTCGATCTAACCGCTCACGACTCTATCCGACTGCGATGCCGCAGATAGGGTCCGAGGGTAGGTGAGTTTAGTCGACGGGGTGCTTTTTCTGAATGAACGGAATCAACACGGCAGCAATAGCTAAAATTAATAGCACATGGATATACCCGTGTAGTGTAAAGGGAGTAGTGACCCCCAGGATCCAGAGACTCAGAAAGATCACGGATAGCGTCCAAAGCATCAGCACTCCTCTCTTACTCGATGTGACCACCAGACAACTCACACAGTAGGAAAGACAGGTAACACTCTGGGCGGCGGTGTCAGGGTAAACCACGCCGTCGGCTCCCAGCAGTTATCGCAAGGAAATAACGGATCCCGCGGGGTATCCTAGCTACGGTCAACCGAAACCAACGTCGTTACGACCGACACATCATAACCTAAGACAGTATCGGCGTCCATCCCAGACTTGCTGTAGGTCGGGCGTGGAAATCGCCGTATCAAGCAGAGATCAATGGCTATCGGTTGCAAATACTTTCTCGAGCTGCATTCGACCCAAAGGAAAGGCTTCTTTTCTGCATCGACAGAATTGAATTTCACGCGAAGAACATGGGAAGGCAGTAATGGTTTACGACCGAAAATCTGATTGGGCCTGCAAGGAAGGCCGGACATAGCAGCTTGGGAACAGAATCGCGGCCGTTCCCTCGGACCCGCTCGATTGGGATCCGGGCCCCGGGGAGCGGGCTTGCGTGCGGAAACGGTCTTTCAGGCCCGCTCTTCGGTTAACCGATCCCTCGGGTAACCTGCTTCAGGAGGTCCGACCAACAGATCTCGTCTTGCACGCTCACGTTCGTCCCGTTGCGCTTGAGCGACCACCCACTCGACGTCGGTCGGACGGTAGGGGATGGCAATTACATCAAAGGCACCCAGCCGGATGGCGGCCAGATACTCGTCCCAGTCGGTGTAGGTGACGACCACACGAACCCTGGACTTCATTGGTCGGCACGCGGCGAGAAGGTCCCGGAAGCTTCCGTCTGCCAGATGGCCTTCGCAGAACACCAAGCTGACATTTTCCTGCGCCACGATATCCCGGAATTCGCGTACCGTAGAAGTGCAGATCGGGTCGACGCCCACGCGGTTGAGAATCGTTGTGAATGCACGGCGACTTTCTAAATCCGAAGAGGCAACGAATATTTTCCAAGGAACTGTCATCGGGCCTCCGGTGCCGGCAGTGGCCAGAGCCGAAAAATATCCCGTAGCGATACGTGCCGCGAGCAAAATACGTGAAACAGAGAAACCGCTCAATCGGTCCTATTCATTACTGTATGGGGGCGGAAGACTGTAGGTCACTATTTGTCATCTGCTATGATCTGGACTTCAGGCGTTCCCGAATCGGAGGGAGTTTAAGGTCTTTGCGGTAATCGCAGATCCGTGCCAGAGCAGACAAGAACGTGCTGGGATCACCTGCAGGGGTGCAGCAAGCGCGCAGCGGCCACCAACGCCGAGGGCTGCGGGACACCGAGCTGTGGTCGGTGGCTGCCCATTGCATTCTCGAACAGACCACCTTTTTTGAGCACCGGCGGGCCGGACCCGCAGTCGCAATGGAGGCGAGCATGCATTCAATCGGCAGCGTTTACATGACCATGCGAAGCAAGCGCGGCACATGTGATGCACAAGCGGGCCGAAGGAAGCGCCTGTAGCCGGGCGTAAGGAATCGCGTTGCCGCAAATTGCACATAAACCGTAACTTCCGGACTTTATACGCTCCAGGGCGGCCTCGATTTCTTCCAGGGTCCGGCGTTCGCGCTCGAGTGTGGCGACGGTCAGGTCCTTTGTCATGCTGTTGCTGGCCAAGGCTGCTTCGTCATCGGGCTCGCGGTCGATGTGTACGTCTCCGAGACGTCCATTGATCCGCTTGCGTAACTCGTCGCGCTGAGACTTCAGAATCTTTTCGAAGACTTCATATCTTCGATTGCTACCTTTTGTGATTCCTGACATAGGAATGGTGACCTCACTCTTTCGCCGCGATTTGTCCTTCCAGTTTGGTTAGACGGTAAAAAAACCTAGCTCCCCGTTTTCGATCGCCTTCCGGGCTTAGCTGGCAGCGCGATGTGCGGTTCGCCGACGTTGTGCCGGTTTCGCTGGAGCCAGCCGCTTTTGTTGTGCGCCCCTTGCCTGCAGACTCTTTTTGAGAGCCGCCATCATGTCAATCACAGGTGCGCGATGGGGCTGTCGCGCGGCCGCAACCTCTTTTCCTTTCTGTCTTGACTCGATCAGCGCCTTGAGGCGGCTTTGGAATTCGTCGTGGTATTTCTCCGGGTGGAACTCTTCTGCTAGGGTATCGACGAGTTGTTTGGCAAGTTTTATTTCCTGGGGCTTAACTGTCACGTCCTCTGTCTTACCATAACCTGGAGCTTCCCGGATTTCGTTGGGAAAGTACATTGTGTGCAATGCCAAGCCGTGGCCGTATGGGCGAATAAAGACGGTGTATTCGCGTTGATAGATCGTGACGGTCGCGATACCGGCACGCTCGGAATCCTCGAGCGATTTCAGCAGTAGTTGATACGGTTTTCGGCCTTCGCTATCGGGAACGATAAAATATGATGCGTCGAAGAATATGGGATCGATCTGCGACCTCTTTACAAAGCTCAGGATGTCCATCGTCCGAGCGGATTCAGGCGTTATCTTCTTGACGTCTTCTGGTTTGAGGACTACGTAGCTGCCGTCCTCATTTTCGTAGCCCTTCACAACCTCGGATCGCTCGACCACTCGATTGCAGGTGGGGCAGAACAGGGGTTGCCGCAGACGTGTCTTACACACGCTGTGAAGCTGATGAAGCATTATGCGCGAGCTGCGCGCAGCTGGGTAAAGGCGAACGGGAATGGAAACTAATCCGAACGATATCGCGCCTTTCCACACCGAAGAAGCCATCGGCAGCGCCCTCCCAGTTTTTGGCCTGCGAGTCTAAGGCTAGTATAGATGCTCAAGAATCGGATTATGTATGTATCCCACGGAAATGAACGATGTAGCCACTCCGTGGCAGGGGCCGCAAGGTCGCGGCCTGATCGCACAGCGGGCTCGCTACGGGTCCTGCCGAACGTCTTCGCGGCGGGCCCCACCTCTCGCAAGAGGGTAGACGCGCCTAGAGGCATTCGGGTTTCCCGACAGCGACGTATTCCCATGCTCATGCTGCCCCGCTCTGCTGTCGTATCGAAGTGGCAACGGGACGGTAACCAGCTCGCAAAGCGCCAGCCCCTGTTGGGGGTGCCGACAACAATCCGGCGAACCGAGCAGCAGCCGCGTGATCGCGCCTGTAAACATCAGGAATTGCTCCCCGCGCAGGCCGTCGCCTTAAATTGTTGCGGTACTTGAACGTCGAACTCCTGTCCCCCCACATCTTTGCGGGGCGCTCGACTTCTCTCGGGTGAAGACGCGCCATTGCGTCCCATGACGAAGCCATAGATGGAATTCTGCGGAGTGCCGTTCCCCGCAGCTAGAGCGGGCTAACCAATCACCTCGTCTTTTAGCTCAACGGAAGCAAAAACTGCAGTGCGTTTGGTATCGAGGAAGGGACGAATCCTCGCTGGGCCCCCGGCTGACGCGTTTATCTTGGCGACGAGTTCCGCGCCCGATCGCTGCCGACGACGCGAATACTTACGGCAATTCTGTTCCCGGCTTGCTCGCGGAAAGTCACGTCCGCGTTCGCTCCGACGTCGAGCCTGCCCTCGACAGTCGTGGCTTGATCGAGCGTAAATGTCATTCGGGAATTCTGATCATTCTTAGTTTGGTCACGGCGCTCAGATTCTACGGTGAAAGTATTTCCCTGAATCGATGTGATCCGGCCCGAGACCGACTTCACTTGGACAGCTTCGCTCTTGGGTGCCCGATCCTGTCTGGCCTCTGTACCGATCGCGCAAGGCAGGCCTGCGCCCGATAAGAGCAAACCCCATAGAAGAAAGAGGCTAATCTTCATGGACAGACCTCACCTCCGCAGTCCAAGCTCAAGCACATTTGAGCAGTTCCGGTGCCATGGCATAGAAGTACGCGTCTCGTTCGGAAGGCCTTTATAAACTTCAAGTTACACACTAGGCTAGGTACCCGACTCTGCTGCGACTGGGCGAAGAAACGGCGAGCATATTTACACTGGGGGCTTCATTTCTACAGACCGCACCAGACCGGAAGCCACTTCTGACTGGCGGCTGTTTTTCTAAGTCGTCCGTTATAAACAACTTGCCGAGTAGGGTCGGGCGAGGCGAGAATGGCCATGCGGGAGCTGGATTGACGCCCAGGAGGTTACGAGCATTCATCCTATGCAGGAAGGATGCATATCGATGTCAGAACCTCGTCCGGGAAGGAATTGGAATGAACACCCTTCGTATCCTGATCGCCGACGATCACGACCTCCTGCGCCGGGGCTTGAGGTCGCTTCTTGAAGCTCGTCCCGGTTGGACGATCTGCGGCGAGGCCCACACCGGTCGCGAAGCGGTCACAAAAACGGAACAGCTAAGACCGGACATCGTAGTTCTTGACATAAGTATGCCTGAGCTGAATGGGATAGAAGCGGCGAGACGAATACTGAAGGCCTTGCCGAATACGGAAATTCTGATCCTATCGGTGCATTATTCTGACCAGCTGATTCAGGAGATTCTGGAGGCAGGAGTCCGGGGGTATGTCGTGAAATCGGATTCCGACCGCGACCTTGTTGTCGCGGTCGAAGCGCTGGCGAATCACAAGCCATTTTTCACTCCGCGAGCAACAGAGTTGATTCTCAGCAACTTCAGCAATAAGGGTGGATCTTCCGGGCGAATGCTCCAATTTGTGGGCGACCGGCTTACATCTCGCGAGCGCGAAATCGTTCAGTTGCTTTCAGAGGGCAGAACCAGCAGGGAAGTAGCCTCCGCGTTAAGTATCAGCGTGAAGACGGCGGAGACCCACCGTTCAAACATTATGCGCAAGCTTGAAATACATTCGGTCAGCGAACTTGTGCGATACGCAGTGCGCAACCAGATCATTGAGCCGTAGGGGCAAAGAAATTTGAAGTTCTTCGAGCAGTTCCTAGTTTGCCCGATCTGTTCTCGCCATTGCTACAGCAAGTCCTGCTTGCTCCTAATAGAATGACTGTATTTCCAGCCGTAGTCCTGCCGACGACTTCTTCTCCATCAATTTTGATCGTGCGTTCCTCCCCGTAGAATCTGGTTATCCTTCGCTTCATTGGTTTGCATGGGTTCCGCCCCACCGGGTGCTGCGGTACGGAGATATTAAACGTGATCGCGGCACTTCCCAGTATTTCTGCCGATCTCCTCCTATGGCCTACTGAACGGTTGACTCTTTGTTTCAAGCGAGGATCGTCATGCCCCGACAGGAAGCCGTCGAACGCGTCCGAGCCGATGCCAGCGTGGGTGAGGCTCGGTCGACGCGAGCGGCTCTTTGCTTGGCGGGACTGTGGCTTCCATGAATGCTCGCCCCAAACGAGCAGATCGTGTCAGCTACGTGTAGACTTGTTTGTTATTGTAAACTCGCTGGTTTTCTTTCTTCACCACTTGACCCAGCCTCGAAATTGAACTTTTTTCTAATTCTTAAGAAAGAAAAATAACGACTCATGGGACGGGCAACAGGACCAGCGAGCGGACGCCGGCCGGTGCATTCGGGAACCCGGAATCACGGTTGCTTGCTGTTCGGTGCGCAAGTCGCGTGCCACCGGCGATTTCACGCCTCCTGACCGCGTCTTCTGTATATCATTCGCCATTGCGATCGCTGGTTGCCGCCTCAACTTGTCTCGACTGCGGCTCTTGGCCCCCAAAACAGACTGTGCGCGGCACCGTCGGGATGCCTCGGTTCGGGTCCGGAACAGAAGCGGAGACGCCCTCGGGTGATTTCGGTACAATCGTAAAGCGCCACCCAAGACGTGCATTTAGCCCCTGGGGACTCCTCGGGCCTTGGCGCAACTTCCAATGCAGGACGAGAACAAGACGGATGCCGAGCGTGGGAAACGCCTGCGGGCGGCGCGGCGGCTGATTATAAAGGTCGGCACGAGCACGGTGACAGGGGCAGAGGGCGAACTCTCAACTGCGCGTGTCGAACCGATTGTGCGGTCTATCGCTCGGTTGATGAACGGCGGCCGCCAAGTGGTGCTGGTTTCTTCCGGCGCGGTGGGGCTTGGGAGAGGCTGGTTAGGACTCCACCGCTCGCGGCTGAGCGATCTGGTGACGACGCAGGCGTGCGCCGCTGTCGGACAAGGCCTGCTGATGGATGCGTACAAGAATCTGTTCTCGGTCTGGGGCATCAAAACCGCGCAGGTGTTACTCATCGAAGAGGACTTCACCAACTGGCGGCGCTATTCGAACCTTCGGCGCACGATGGAGAAGTTGTTGGGCTTCGGTGTGCTCCCCATCGTCAACGAAAACGACACGGTGTCAACGGCAGAACTGGAGTTGGTTGCCGCAGGATCGCGAACGCCCGCCTTCAGCGACAACGATCGCCTCGCCGCTCTGGTCATGAGCGGGCTGGGAGCCGACGCCCTGGTGCTCTTGACGAACGTGGACGGCTTGCTTCGCAGGGAGCCGCGGGACGACGCGCGTCGATCCCCGAATGGCGACCGACAGGCGGAAGTTATCCCGCTGGTCGAGGAAATTACACCCGAGCTCAAGGCACTAGCGACGGGACCTTCCGGGAGCGGACGCGGCGGGATGGTGACGAAACTCGAGGCCGCAGAAATCGCAATGAACTGCGGCGGCACTACGGTGATTGCCAACGGCCAGGAAGAGGATGCGCTCGATCGTATTTTCATCGGCGAGAAGATCGGCACGACATTCTTGTCATCCAAGCGCATGCGCGGAAAGCGGCGTTGGATCGCCTATGCGGCCGACGTCCGAGGCCGAGTTGTCGTAGATGCAGGCGCGCATCGGGCGATCACGCAAGCAAAGGCGAGCTTGCTTGCGTCCGGTGTCGTGCGCGTCGAAAGTCACTTCGCGCCTATGGATGTTGTGAGCATCGTCGACGGCGACGGACGTGAGTTTGCGCGTGGCATCGCGAATTGCGCGAGCCAGGAGGCGGAACGACGCTCGAGCAAGATAGACTCTCAGAGGGCCGGCCGGAGCTCTTCCGCGTCTCGTGTTCTGATAACGCGCGACAACATTGTGCTGATCGAGAAATTATGACCCAAGCTGCCAACGATCGGTCCGAAGCAAGCGTGGTGGCAGTCGCTCGCCGCGCGAGGGCGGCCTCCCGGGCGCTTGCCAGGGTCTCGTCGGGGTGTCGCAGCCAGGGTTTGCTGGCTGCCGCCGCGGCGATCGAAGAGGGCAGCAAGCGTATCCTGGCCGCAAACGAGCGCGATTGCCACGCAGCACAGCCTGCCGTCGCAAGCGGTTCGATGTCGGCTGCGACGTTCGCCCGTCTGCGGGCGGACGAACGCAGCATCGCGCAAATGGCCGCGCAGGTCCGACAGGTGGCCGAGCTCGCCGACCCTATTGGCCGTCGCCTGGCTGCGACCGAGCTCGATCGTGGGCTCGTGTTGTACAAGGAATCGTGTCCGTTTGGCGTGATCGGGGTGGTTTTCGAATCCCGTCCCGATGTGGTGCCGCAAGTCGCAGCTCTGGCGCTTAAATCAGCCAACGCCATCCTTCTCAAGGGGGGTTCGGAAGCAGCAGAAACCAATCAAGCAATCGTGTCCATCTGGCGCGCGTGCCTCGGTAAGTTTCCCGCCATTCCGATCGATTCGATCCAGCTGCTGCAAACGCGCGCCGATGTGATCGAACTGCTCGCGCTCGATCGCGATGTGGACCTCGTGATCCCGCGCGGATCCTACGAGCTGGTTCAGTTCATCATGCGGCACAGCCGAATCCCCGTCCTGGGGCACGGAGAGGGAATTTGTCATGTGTACGTCGATCGCGCCGCCGATATCGGCAAAGCGCTCGATATCCTCTATGACGCGAAGGTGCAGTATCCGGCTGTGTGCAATGCGGCAGAGACGTTGCTGGTTCACGAGGGAATCGCGCGCGAGTTCCTTCCGCAGATGGTCTCGAAGTTAAAGAGGGCGGGAGTCGAGATTCGCGGCTGTTTGAGAACCATGGCTCTGTTGCCCAGCGACGGCATCGTACCGGCAACAGAAAGCGATTGGGCAACGGAGTATTCCGATCTGATTCTGTCGGTCAAGACTGTTGCCAGTTCGGAAGAGGCCATCGAGCATATCAATCGCTACGGCTCGCGTCACACGGACACGATTGTCACCGAGGATGCGGAGGCGGCAGAAAGATTCATGAATGAAGTCGACTCCGCGGGTGTGTATCAGAACGCGTCGACGCGATTTGCGGACGGCTTCCGCTACGGATTTGGCGCTGAGCTCGGTATCAGCACGAGCAAGCTGCACGCGCGCGGTCCCATGGGGCTTGAGGGCCTCACCACCTACAAGTACAAACTGTTTGGCGACGGTCACACGGTGGCCGACTACACCAGCGGTGAAAAGAAGTTCAGGCACCGGAAACTGGACTAGCCTTGATGCCGCGAATTTCGTTCCGAGGCTGCACCAACGCCGCAGGGGATCTTGGGCGGAAGCGCCGAGCAAACAGGAGAAGTCCGATCGCCGAGATCGCCGAAATGGCGGCTCCGGCCGTTTGATCCCAGGTTCGACGGAAACGAACCTCGACGCCATGGGAGCCGGGGCCAAGCGGCAGGAGCAAGGCGGCCGTCGTTGGTTCCGAATACGCGCGGGTGCGCTCGCCGTCCACCCGTTCCTCCCAGACAGGATAATTCAACAGTCGTAGTGCGAGCGTAACTGGCCTGGGGGACTGCTCGGCGAATACCTTTTGGTTGGCGGACCATCGCTCCACGTGGATGCGTACGCCTGCAGCCGAGACGATCTTACCGGATTCGGAGTCGAACTTCGCGACGCGCGGAGTTGGTGCCGGAGATGATTCTTCCGAGTCCGAACTATGTCCGGGTAACTCGTAGCGATCGCATCCGAGCGGCGCATATTCGTCGGTGCCCTCATAACCATGGCCAGAACGGATCGCGGCCTCAAGAAAGGGCACATCATCGCTGTCCCACCACGCGTCTTGAACCATCAGCACACCCGTTGCGGCGATTGTCCCAACGACTAGGCCGATCATGAGCCACGATGAACGCCACCTCCGCGAGAGGTTTGTCGCAGCTGCCACGAAAAACGCGAACGCGACGGCCAGCGGCTCGAGCCAGCGCCAAGGAAATTGCACGAAGCGTAATCTCGGGAGGAAGCGCCAGATGGGCAGGCTCGGGCGGAACATGAGCAGCACAGACGCTGCTCCGAGTGCGACCAGCATCCACCAGATGTCGGTGTACTGTCGCCGCTTGCGCGCGGAGAAAACCGCGGCGATTCCGGTTACCAGCATCAACCCGAGCGCCACACCGGAGACTTTCCAGTTGAACAGCAAGAACTCCGGATCGTTTGAGTGCGTGAAAAGGAAGTTCCGGGCGGGATGAAGATTTTCTGATAGGGCTTGCGCTATCTG
>Ga0209526_10000125_pt1 | contig 43525 bp, 46 predicted proteins | sample JacPinW_OM2H0_M1_FD_188566 | JGI IMG/M metagenome (GOLD analysis project Ga0209526, IMG submission 188566) | Forest soil microbial communities from Algoma, Ontario, Canada - Jack Pine, Ontario site 1_JW_OM2H0_M1 (SPAdes) (version 2) | ecosystem: Environmental > Terrestrial > Soil > Boreal... | reverse complement strand
ATCCTGGCGGGTGTGGCCGCTCTCGGGCTGGTCCTGTTGAGGCGCCGCACGATGAGGGACTCGATCGCCTACGGCCCCTTCCTGGCCGCCGGGGCTCTGGCAGCCCTCTTTGAGCTGGGGGCGTCCTAGTGTCAGGACACTAGTGCCGAGTCGAATTAACTGTCGCCAACGCTGTTCAAACGGCCGCCTCTCTCATAAAATCGTCACGGCATGGAGTACCCGCACGATCTTCCCGGCGATCTCCCTTCCATCGAGGGTGAGGAAGGGTGGAAGACTGTTCACAACCATTGGATCGAAGTCGTGCGCCATCTGCTCATGGCCCTTGTCGTGCTCATTGTGATAATCGTCATGAACGTCCTCCTCGGCGCGGTTCTGGACGGCCAGATCAGGCTCATCCTGACGCTTGGCGGACTGGCCATTGTGGGACTTCTCATCCTTTTTGCGTTCGAGCGGTGGCGGGTAGACGTCCTGGTAATCACGAACAAGCGTCTGATCTCTCTGAATGGCGTCGGTCCTCGCACTGTCAAGATGTTCATGCTCGACAACGTGATGTACATCTTTGTGCGCCAGCCGGGGCTGGGCCGAATCTTCGACTATGCGCGGCTGGAGGTCGTGGCACCCGGCGGCAAGGGCGAGGAGGTCATGCAGCGCGCGCCGCATCCATATCAGCTGAGCGCACTCATCATGGAGCTGTCTCGGGCCAAGTGACCGCGCCCCCGTGCGCAGGCAGTGCGACCGGGCCGCACCTCTAGAATCGGCGGCATATGCGTAGACCGTCAGCACCAGGCAAGAGCCTTTTCCCGGCCGTGCCCTGAGCGAGCAATCGCCGACGCTCGCCCTCCTCGGTTTCATGGGCAGCGGCAAGACAACCGTAGGCAGGCTGGTCGCCGGCCGGCTGCGGACGCCACATCGGGACCTTGACGCCATGATCGAGGAGAGCGCCGGCATGACCATCGCGCAGCTCTTCGTGGCGCGTGGTGAAGCCGCATTTCGGGCGCTGGAGTCCGAGCTTCTGCCCGCGGCGCTGGAGCCGGGAGTGGTCGCATCGCTCGGTGGCGGCACGCCGCTGAGCGAGCCCAACTGGACTCTCATCCGGCGCCGCGCCTTCACGGTGTGGCTGGACGCGCCGCTGCCCACCCTGCTGGCGCGGGTCGATGAGGAGCGCCGCGCCCGGCCGCTGCTGGACGGACGTTCGCCTGACGAGCTGCACGATCTTCTTGAAACGCGGCTCGGCCGCTACCGCGCTGCGGACCGGCGGGTGGACGCCAAGCGTCCCGCCGAGGAGGTGGCCGAGGAGGTGTGCCGGCTGTGGGCAAGGTGACCGTCAAGCTGCCCGGGCGCAGCTACCCGGTCCTGGTCGGCCGGGGGGCGCTGGTCGAGCTGCCCCAACTGGTCCGGGGGCTGGGCGCGTCGGCGGCCGCGGTGGTCACCGACGAGGCGGTCGCGCGGCTCTGGGGCCCCGACGTCCTGGCCGGCCTCTCGGGAGCCGGAGTCCGTGCGGAGATGCTGGCAGTCGAGCCGGGCGAACGATCGAAGACCCTGCAGGCGCTGGAGAGGACGCTGGGCTTCCTGGAGGAGGTCGGGCTCGACCGCTCCGGGGTGGTGCTGGCGCTGGGCGGTGGGGTGGTCGGCGACCTGGCCGGCTTCGCGGCCGCCGTCTGGCTCCGGGGGGTGCGCTGCGTCCAGGTCCCGACCACCCTTCTCGCCATGGTGGATTCCAGCGTGGGGGGGAAGACCGGCATCGACACCTCCCGCACCAAGAACGCCATCGGCTCGATCACCCAGCCGGTCGCCGTGGTCGCCGACCTGGCCACGCTCGAGACCCTTCCCGAGGCGGAATTCCGATCGGCATTCGGAGAGGTGGTGAAATATGCCGTTGCAATGGACCGAGACCTGGCAGGCGAGCTGGAGGAAGGCCACCGCGAGCTGCTGGAGCGCCGGCCCGAGCGCCTGGAGCCGGTGGTGACGAGGTGCGTGGAGCTGAAGGCCAGGGTGGTGGCGGCCGACGAGCTGGACCGGGGGCCGCGGGCGATCTTGAACTACGGCCACACGCTTGGTCACGCCCTGGAGAGCGCCTCCGGCTACCGCGCCCTCCATGGGCGCGCGGTGGCCTTTGGGATGGGGGGAGCCGCGCGCATCGCCGAGCGCCTTCAAGTCTGCGGCCCCGAGTTGGTGGAGGCTCAGGACCGGCTCCTGGAGGCCTTCGGGTTGCCGGGCGACCTGCCGGCGGTCCGTGCGGAGGACCTTCTCACCTCCCTGCCCCGTGACAAGAAGAGCAGCGGCGGCCGCGTTCGCTGGGTGCTGCCCCGGGAGCTTGGCAGCGCCCAGGTCGGGCTGGCCGTCCCCGACGAGGTAGTAGCGGAGGTGGTTCGATGCCTGCTGCCGTGAAGAGGCTGCTGGTGGTGAACGGACCCAATCTGAACCTGCTGGGGACCCGCGAGCCCGAGATCTACGGCACCACCACGCTGGCCGAGGTGGAAGCCATGGTCCGGGAGCACGCAGCCCGGATGGGCTGCGAGGTGACCTGCTTCCAGTCCAACTCAGAGGGTGCGCTGGTGGACTTCCTGCAGCGCGAGGCTCCAGGTTCGAGCGGGATAGTCCTGAACCCGGCCGCCTTCACCCACTACTCGTACGCTCTCTACGATTGTCTGAAGGCGTTGCGGATCCCGGTGGTGGAAGTGCACCTCTCGAATCTGCACGCTCGAGCCGAAAGGGAGCGATTCCGCTCCCGGAGCGTGACCGCGCCCGCGGCGGCCGGTGTGATCACCGGGCTGGGACCGAAGGGCTACCTGTTGGCGATGGAGTACCTCCTTGATCGAGACGAATGACTTTCGAGTAGGGACCGCGTTCGAGATGGACGGCAAGCTCATGACCATCGTCACGGTGGAGCACATCAAGCTGGCCCGCGCGGGCGCTGTCATCAAGGCCAAGCTGCGCAACATCCGCGACGGCTCCATGTTCGAGCACAGCTTCCGGAGCGGTGACAAGTTCAAGGTGGTCAGGATCGAGAAGACGGAGGCGTCCTACCTCTACAGCGAGGGTGACTTCCTTCACTTCATGGACAGCAGCACCTACGAGCAGGTGGCCGTGAACCGGCCCCAGGTCGAAGACGTGCTCCCCTTCTTGAAGGAGGGCAACCCGGTCGCCCTTCTTCGCTACGAGGACAGCGTGATCGGCGTCGAGCTGCCGATCACCGTGGAGCTGGAGGTCGCCGAGACCGAGCCCGGGGTGCGTGGAGACACCGTTTCCGGGGTAACCAAGGCGGCCCGGCTGGAGACGGGCGCCAGCGTCCAGGTCCCGCTCTTCGTCAGCCAGGGCGACCGGATCCGGGTCGACACCCGGAGCGGTGCATACATGGAGCGCGTCTAAGCCTGGATCCGGGCTAACGGGGGCACTCCGGCAACTCCTGACGCTGGTGCCGAGCGGCCCGGCGGCGGCCGTAAGGTAGGATCTCGGGCAAAGATGGAGCAGGCGGCGGTAGGCAGCATCCGGGTCGCCAACGAGGTGATCGCCAGCATCGGGGCGATGGCGGCTCTCGAGATAGAGGGCGTGGCCGGGCTTGACCAGGCCAGCGCACGGCACTTCGGCGACTGGATCAAGCGCGAGACTGCGCACCGCGGAGTGCGGGTGGTTCTCGACGCTCAGCGCAAGATCCATCTCGAGGTCTTCGTGACCGTGTCGGCCGGCGTCAGCCTGCTGGAGGTTGCGGAGCGAGTCCAGGACAACGTCATCGAGGCGGTCGAGAGGATGCTTGGCCTCGAGGTCGCCGAGGTCCACGTGTTCGTCTCGAGCATCGCCTTCGCCTAGCAGGTCGATGATGGCGGGTCCACGCCATCGAGCGAGGGAGCTGGCCCTCAAGGTCCTCTTTCAGCTGGAGCACAGCCCGGGCGACGATCCTGAGGAGGCGCTTGCGTACCACGCCGCCGAGGAGGCCGACAGCGCGGAGATCTTGCGGTTTGCACGGGAGCTGGTGGGGGGCGTGCTGGAGCATCAGGCCGAGCTGGACGCGACCATCCGCGCCGCCTCGCGGAACTGGAAGCTGGAGCAGATGGGCAAAGTCGACCGAATCGTGCTTCGCATTGCCATCTACGAGATCACGATCTCGCGCAGCGTCCCGGTCAGGGCCGCCATCAACGAGTCGATCGAGCTTGCCAAGACCTTCTCGGGCGAGGAGTCTGGCCGCTTCGTGAACGGCGTGCTGGGGAAGGTGGCGGAGAGCGTGGCGTGACCGGACAGCCTTCGATGGCTCCGGGGGGCGCCTCCGGGGCCGGCCGGTCGGCGGCTCTCGGCGGCGGTGACGCACCCTCTCTTGACGACCTGCTCGACCAGCTGGAGGCCGTCCTTCAGCGGCTTGCCGATCCGGCGGCACCACTGGACCAGGCGGTGTCGGACTACGAGAGGGCGGGACGGCTCCTGGGCGTGGCGGAGGCCCGCATGGAGGCCGCCGCCAGGCGCGTCGCCGAGCTAGAGCTCGGGCGGTCCTGAGCGATGCGCTACCTGGGGCCTGCGCTCCTGGCCTGGGCGATCGCACAGGTTCTGAAGGTGGGCTGGACCTCGGCGCGGGAGCGGCGGCTGAACCTCAGGGTCCTGGCCGAGACCGGCGGCATGCCGAGCTCGCATGCCGCCATCGTGATGGGGCTGACAGCGGCCATCGGCCGGCTTAACGGGGTCAGTTCCGCCACCTTCGCCATCGCGCTTATCTTCTCCATCGTGGTCATGTACGACGCTCAAGGAGTCCGCCGCGCGGCCGGGCGCCAGGCGGCGGTGCTGAACCGGCTGGTCGAGGACATGGTTTCGCTCCGCCCCTTCCAGGAGGACCGCCTGCGCGAGCTGCTCGGACACACGCCTTTCGAGGTGCTGGTGGGGGCCGCTCTGGGCGTGATCGTGGGGCTCCTTCCGCTCTGAGCGGGGGCGCTGCCTTGCGGCTGGACACGGCGGTGGCAGAGGCGGGCCTGGCCGGCTCCCGTGCCCAGGCCCAGGCACTGATCCTGGCGGGCAAGGTGCGGGTCGGGGGAGAAACCGTGCGGCGGCCCGACCGCGATGTAAGGCCGGAGGAGCGCGTCGAGCTCGCTCCCAGCCGTCCCTACGTGAGCCGGGGCGGTCAGAAGCTGGCGCCGGCGCTGGATCACTTCGGCGTGTCCGCGGAGGGCAGGGTCTGTGCCGACGTCGGCGCCTCGACCGGCGGCTTCACGGACGTCCTGCTCCAGCGCGGCGCGGCGCGCGTGTACGCCCTGGACGTGGGCCGAGGACTCCTTCACTGGCGCCTCCGGCAGGACCCTCGAGTCGTCGTCATGGAGCGGACGAACGCCCGCAGCCTGGAATCGTTTCCGGAGCCGGTCTCATTGCTGACCGTCGACGTCTCCTTCATCGGGCTGACCACCGTGCTCCCGGCGCTCCGCAAGGCGGCTCCCGCTTCGGAGCTCGTCGTCCTCTTCAAGCCCCAGTTCGAGCTCGAGCGGAGACTGGTCGGCAAGGGCGGAGTCGTGACCGACGAGGGGGCCCTGACCGCCGCCCTGGCCGGCTTCAGGGCATGGTGCGCCGAGCACGGCTTCGTGGTCCGGGGCGAGGTCGCCTCGCAGCTGCCGGGTCCGGCCGGAAACCGCGAGGTCTTCTTCCACCTGGAGGCGATGCCGTGATCGGCTTTTTGGTGCACCCTCGGGTGGACCGGACCCTGCCGGCGCTGCAGGCGGCGCGAGCGGTCCTCCGGGAGGCCGGCGTCGAGACCTGGGAGGCCACTCGAGAAGAGCGCCGGCGGGTGCCGGCGGGGACGCGGCTCCTGGTCACCCTGGGCGGGGACGGAACGCTTCTCAACGGCGCCCGCCTGGCCGCCCCGCGCGGCATCCCGCTGCTGGGGGTCAACCTGGGGAGGCTCGGCTTTCTCACCGAGCTGGAGGCGGACGGCCTGGCCGAGGGGCTGCGCCGGTTCCTGGCCGGGGACTTCCGGCTCGACGAGCGGACGCTGCTCGAGGTGAGGATCCACCGCGGCGGCCGGCACGTGCGCGCCGGACTCGGCCTGAACGAGGCCGTGATCCAGCGCAAGGGTGCCGCGAGCATCCTGAGGCTCTCCCTGGCTGTCGACGGGCAGCCGGTCGGAACCCTCGACGCCGACGGGGTCGTGGTCGCGACGGCGACCGGCTCCACCGCCTACGCCCTGGCCGCGGGAGGGCCGATCCTCGAGCCCTCGGTCGACGATCTGCTGCTGGTGCCCATGAACCCCTTCGCCCTCACCGTGCGGCCGATCGTGTTCCCCGCCAGGCAGGACCTGATCGTCACCCTCACCCTCGGACCGGGCCTGATCACGATCGACGGCGCGACTCAGCGCGGCCTCCGCACCGGCGATCGCGTCCATCTCGCGGCCTACAGGCGGCGACTTGGCATGATCCGCTTCACGCCTCCAGAGCGCTTCTACGCCCTGCTCCGCCAGAAGCTCGGCTGGGGACACCCTCTGGTCCCCACCCCTCACGCGGATGCTTGAGGAGCTGCACGTCCGCGAGCTCGCGCTGGTGGAGCGGGCCAGGGTCCGCTTCAGCCCCGGCCTCAACCTGCTCACGGGCGAGACCGGCAGCGGAAAATCACTGATCGTGGACGCCCTTGGCCTGGCGCTGGGCGGGCGAGCCAGCTCGGAACAGGTGCGGCAGGGGGCCGAGCGCGCTCTGGTGGAGGCCCGCTTCGAGATCTCCGACGTGCCGGCGGCGGCGGAGACGATGGCCGAGATGGGGCTTGAGCGCTCTTCGGACCTGGTGCTCACCCGCGAGGTGGCGCGGCGCGGTGCAGCCCGGGTCAACGGGCGGCCGGCAGCGCCTGCCCAGCTGAGGGACCTGGGGCGCTTGCTGGTCGGGGTGCACAGCCAGCACGAGCACCACCTCCTCCTCGATCCCGAGACGCAGACGCAGCTCCTGGACTCCTTCGCCGGCGCGGCTTCCGCCCGTCAGCAGGTGGCGGACTCCTACCTCGACTGGTCCCAGGCGGCGGCCCGCCTGGCCGAGCTGGAGCGGATCCAGGCCCGCGGGCAGCGCGAGGAGGAGTACCTGCGCTGGCAGCTGGAGGAGCTCCGGCAGGCGCAGCTGCGTCCGGGAGAGGACGAAGAGCTGGCCGCGGAGCGGGGCGTGGCCCGGCACGCTTCTCGGCTGGTGGAGCTGGTGGAGGGAGCCGTGGCCGCCATCCGATCCGAGGACGGTCTGAGCGCCGCCAGCGGCAGCGTGCAGGCCGCGGCGGAGCTGGATGCCAGGCTGGAGCCGGCGGCGCACCGCCTGCGGGCTGCCGAGGCAGAGGTCTCAGACGCCGCCGCGGAGCTTCGCCACTACCGCGAAGCCATCGACCTGGACCCCGCCCGGCTGGAGGCGATCGAGTCGCGCCTGGCCGTCCTCGAGCAGGTGAAGCGCAAATACGGGGGCGGCCTCCAGGCGGCGATCGACGAGCGGGATCGCCTCGCCTCCCAGCTCGAACAGGCGTCCGACCTGGGGACCGCGATCCAGGCCGCCGCCGCCGCCCTGGAGCAGGCGAGGACCCTCCTCGAGGCACGGACGGCCGAGCTGAGCGAGTGCCGCCGGCAGGGCGCCCAGAGACTGGGCCGGGCTGTGAAGGAAGAGCTGGCCGGGCTGAGCCTGGCCGATGCGGCGTTCGAGGTTCGTCTGCTGCCCCGGACACAGCCGACGGCAGAGGGCGCCGAGCAGGCTGAGATGGTGTTCTCGGCCAACCCCGGCGAGGCGGCCGCCCCGCTCGTCAAAGTGGCTTGCGGAGGGGAGCTGGCCCGGGTGATGCTGGCGATTCGCACCGCCGGCGCCGAGGCGGACCGCCTGCCGACGCTGGTCTTCGACGAGGTCGATGCAGGCATCGGCGGGGAGGCCGCCGTCCAGGTCGGCTTCCGGCTCAAGCGCCTGGGAGCCGTCCGCCAGGTGCTGGTGGTCACGCACCTGGCCCAGGTCGCCTGTTTTGCCGACCACCACCTCGTGGTGGAGAAGGGCTCCGGGGGCGGAGGACGGAACGTGGTGCAGGTTCGCGAGCTCCAGAGCCAGGACGAGCGCGCCGGGGAGCTGGCGCGGATGATGAGCGGCCGGGTCACCGAGAAGGCGCTGGCGAGGGCTCACGAGCTGCTCGAGGAGGGACACCGGAAGTGAGGCACGCGGTCCTGGGCGCCGGGGGCGTGGGCGGCCTGATCGCCGCCGCTCTGGCCCAGGATGGGCAGGAGGTCATTCTCGTCCTCCGCGCGGAGACGCTGGAGGTCTACCCCGGCGGCATCCAACTGGAAAGCCAGGTGGTGGGTGACGTCGACGTGGACGTGCCCGCCGTGGGCCGCCTCGATCGCGAGGTGGAGGTGCTCTGGGTGGCCGTGAAGGCGACGCAGCTCGAAGATGCGCTTCGCACGGCCTCGCCGGCGGTCGCCGGCAACGCGCTGGTGATACCCCTGCTGAACGGTGTCGACCACGTGTCCCGTCTTCGCGAGGTGTTCGGTGAGCTCGTGGTGCCGGGTGCCATCAGGGTCGAGTCGGAGCGCGTCGGGCCTGCCCACATCGTCCAGACCAGTCCCTTTGCGGCGATCGACCTGGCTCCGCCGCCGGCGCTGCGCAGCCGGGCGGTGGCGGTCGCCGGTGAGCTGCAATCGGCTGGTCTGTCCTGCAACGTCCGAGACAGCGAGGCGGAGGTGCTCTGGGGCAAGCTGGCGGTCCTGGCGCCGTTCGCCCTGGCCACCAGCAGCGTGCAGCTGCCCGCGGCCGGAGTTCGAGCCGACCCGGTAACTTCCCGGCTGATGCTCGCCTCCATGAGAGAGGTGGGCGAGGTGGCGGCCACACAGGGCGTGCGGCTGGACCCGGCGATCTACGAGAAGGCCCTGCTCAACATGCCCGCCGGGATGAGGAGCTCGATGCAGAAGGATCTGGCGGCCGGCCGAGCCCTGGAGCTGGAGGCGATCAGCGGCCCGATCCTGCGTCTCGGCCGCGAGCACGGTATCCCGACCCCCGCGACCGAGGAGCTGGTTCGTCGAGTTGGCGCGGCGCAGGCTCTTTAGCGGTCCGGCCGATCGGCGAATAAAGGCCGCGCTCTGCATCGTCGCCCACCCCGACGACATCGACTTCTTCTGCGCGGGCACGGTGATCTTGATGGCCGGCCGCGGAGTGAGCGTGGACTTCGTGCTCGCCACCTCGGGAGACAAGGGCACCCGGGAGGCGGCCATCAGCGGCGCAGAGCTGGCGGCCAGGCGGGAGCGCGAGCAGCTGGCCTCCGCCCGGCTGCTCGGCGCCGCCCGCGTCGAGTTTCTCGGCAGGCGCGACGCCGAGCTGGTCGAAAGCCTGGAGCTGAGAGGCGAGCTGGTGCGTGAGATCCGCCGCAGCCGGCCGGACGTGATCCTCACCTTCGACCCCACGCCCGGTTACCGGCAGCACCCGGATCACCGGGTGGTGGGACGGGTCGCCCTCGACGCCGCCTGGCCCTGCGCCAGGGACCCGCTCAGCTTCCCCGAGGCCGGGCCTCCGCACGAGGCGGCCGAAGCCTGGCTCTTCGGCTCGCCCCCCGCGGCTTCTCCCCCTGACCTGATGGTGGACGTGCGCGACGCGCTGGAGCTCAAGATCGCGGCCCGCCTGGAGCACGCGAGCCAGACCTATAGCCCCGCCCGGTTGCGGGCGCGCTGGCGCCGGACCGCGGCGGAGGAGCGGTTCGTCCAGGTGGACCTGCGATAGTCGAGCCGGGCGCGGCCGCCGGTCGGGAAGGGAACCCCGGCGGCCGCGGCTATGATTGCGTGCCGATGGACCAAACCGGGGCCCGCGCGCGGCTGGAGGTCGCCACCCCGGTCTTCGAGGGACCGCTCGAGCTCTTGCTCGCCCTGGCGGAAAGAGAGGAGGTCGACCTCTTCCAGGTCTCGCTGGGCACGCTGACGGACGCCTACCTGGCCGAGCTGGCCACCATGGAACGGGGGGATCCGTCCGAGATGGCGGAGTTTCTCTGGCTGGCCGCACGCCTTCTGCTGCTCAAGTCCATCCGCCTGCTGCCGGGCGAGGAGCCGGCGCCCGAGGAGGCGGACATTCTGGGCTGGGAGGAGGACGTCAGGCGCCGCCTGCAGGAGTACCGCGCCTATCGGGAGGTGGCCGAGAGCCTGATGGCGCGGGCCGCCGAGGACGCCACCAGCTTCCCGCCCCCCGCGCGCGAGGTGGGCGTGGAAGGCCAGGAGGAGCCGCTCCGGGTGGACGCGCTGGTGGTCGCCTTCCAGAGCCTGCTCGCCCGCGTGCCGCCGCGCCCGCTGGTCTTCATCGGGCGGAGCTGGACGGTCGAAGGCAAGCTGGATTCGCTGGAGCAGAAGCTCAGGAACGGCCCCTTCGACCTGGTCGGCGTGATCCTGGAGTGCGAGGACCGGCTCGAGGCCGTGATCACCTTTGTGGCGATCCTCGAGCTGCTGCGGAGGAACGCGATCAGGGTCCGGCAGCGCAGCACTTTCGAGCAGATCTGGGTGGAGCCTCGGGCCGTCTCGTGAACCAGCTCTCCGCCGCCATCGAAGCCATCCTCTTCAGCTCCAACCGGCCGCTGCGCCTCCGGGAGCTCCAGCAGGCGACAGACAGCGATCGATTGGTCGTCGAGGGCGCGCTGGAAGAGCTGCGAGAGTCGCTGAGCCAGCGAGGCCTGATGCTCCAGCGGCAGCAGGATCTGGTCGGTCTGGTCACCCGGCCAGAGCTCTCGGCCTACGTGCGGCGGGCTCTCCGGCCCGAGCTGACCGGGCGCCTCTCCCCGGCGGCCTACGAGACCCTGGCCATAGTCGCCTTCCAGCAGCCCGTGACCAAATCACGCATCGAGGAGATAAGGGGCGTCAACTGCGACAGCGTGCTGGCCAACCTGGAGCTCCGGGACCTGATCATCGAGGTCGGCCGGGCTCCGGGTCCCGGGCAGGCCAAGCTCTACGGGACCACCATGCGGTTCCTCCAGGTGCTGGGGCTGGAGTCACTCCAACAGCTGCCGGTTCCCACCGGAAAGAGCGAGGAAGAGGCATCTCCAGCGCCGTCGTAGCCGCAATATGCCGGCGAATTTCTGGAGCAAGGACACTAGAGGTGCGGCCATGGCCCTTGAGCGGCTGAACCGCTACCTCGCCCGTTCGGGCGTGGCATCCCGGCGAGCCGCCGATTCGCTGATCGCCTCCGGCGCTGTGCGCGTGAACGGGCGTCCGCCTCCCCCGACGGGCATGCTGGTGGAGGCGGGGAAGGATCAGGTGACGGTGGACGGCAGGCCGGTTGAGCCCGCCGCAGGTCACCGGTACCTGGCGCTGAACAAGCCGATCGGGGTGCTGGTCACGGCCCGAGATCCCGAGGGCAGGCCGACTGTCTTCGATCTCCTGGCCGGCGAGGAGGGGTCGCGGCGGCTCTTCGCAGTCGGGAGGCTGGATGGGGGCAGCTCGGGGCTCCTGCTCGTCACCGACGACGGGGAGCTGGCGAACCGGCTGGCCCACCCCCGCCACAAGGTGACCAAGGAGTATGTGGCCGTGGTGACGGGTTCGCCGTCCGAGGGAGACCTACGGATCCTGCGCGAGGGCGTGGAGCTGGACGGCCGGCGCACGCAGCCCGCCACGGTGGAGCTCCAGGGAAGCGCGGGCGGCCTCTCCCAGCTGAGGCTGGTGATCGCCGAAGGACGCTACCGCCAGGTGCGAAGGATGCTGGAAGCCGTCGGGCACCCCGTGAAGGAGCTGACCCGCGTCGCTTACGGGCCCGTCCGCCTGGGGCGCCTTAAGGGCGGCAGCTGGCGGCGCCTGCGCCCGGCGGAGGTGGAGGCGCTGCGCCAGGCGGCGGGGGTCGAGGGTTGATCGTCGCCATCGACGGACCGGCGGGCTCTGGCAAGTCCGCCGTGGGACGCCGGGTGGCGGAGGCCCTCGGGCTGCCCTTCGTGGACAGCGGCCTGATGTATCGCGCCATCGCCCTTCTGGCCCTGGAGCGAGGCCTGGAGCCGACCGACGGCGCCGCCTTGTCCCGGCTTGCCCACCAGGTGCGGCTCAGGGTCGAAGGGCGCAAGGTGTGGATCGACGGCGAGGACTACACGGACCGCGTCTACAGCCCGGAGCTGAGCGAGGCCGCCTCGCTGGTCGGCAAGGTGGCCGGGGTGAGACTGGCGCTGGTGGCCCAGCAGCGCGCCCTGGGCCGCACTGGCGTGGTCATGGCGGGCCGGGACATCGGCACCGTGGTCTTTCCCGACACGCTCCACAAGTTCTTCCTGACCGCCAGCGTCGAAGAGCGGGCCCGCCGCCGGGCGGCGCAGATCGAAGCGCGGGGCGGGCAGGCCGACCCCGCGCAGCTGAGACGCGAGGTGGAGGAGCGCGACCGGCGCGACTCCCAGCGTTCGGTGGCTCCCATGCGCGCGGCCGATGACGCCACGGTCATCGACACCAACCAGCTGGACCTGGAGGCCGTGGTGGGGGAGGTCCTTCGCCACATCCACGAGCAGAGCTGACCGGATGTACGCCGCGCTCAGGGCCCTCATGCGGCTGGTGGTCCGGGTCTACCTCGACGGGCTGTTCTCCATGGAGGGCGTGGAGCGGGTGGCACGCGAAGGGGGCCTGCTGGTCTGCTCCAACCACGCCTCCACTATCGACCCGCCGCTGCTCCCCGCTGTGCTGCCCCGGTCGGACACCTGGAGCATGGCGAAGTCCGAGTATTTCGCCCGCCCTGGATTCTCCCGCTGGCTGTTCACGCACTACCATGCCTTCCCGGTCGTCCGCCATTCAGCGGACCGGCAGGCGCTGAGGCGCGCCCAGCAGATCCTGAGCGGCGGCCAGGCGCTGATCCTCTATCCGGAGGGGACGAGGGTCGAGTCGGGCGGCCTTCGCCGGGCCGAGCCGGGAGCAGGCTTTCTCGCCCGAACGGCATCGGTGCCGGTCCAGCCGGTGGGCCTGGTCGGCACCCGGGAGTGCTTTCCCAAGGGGGCCAGGTGGCCCCGGCGAGTTCCGGTCACGGTGCGCTTCGGAGTCCCTTTCCGAATCCGCAAGCGGCGCCTGGATGGACGGCGCATCGAGAACCAGGAGGCCGCCGACTCCATCATGCTGGCCATCGCAGATCTCCTTCCCGAGAGCCTGCGCGGCGCCTACGCCGAGGTGGACGCCGGGCGCCGGGAGGAGCTGGAAGATCTGAGAGAGCCCTGCTGAGCCCGTTCACGAAGCCCGGACCCGGCTAGACATGGCTCAGGGCACGAACCGATAGCCGACGCCCCAGACGGTGACTATCTGCTCTCCCACGTGACCCAGCTTGCGGCGCAGGCGGCGGACGTGGGTGTCGACGGTGCGATCGAGGCCCTCGTAGTCGTCAGTCCAGAGCCGCTCGAGGAGGAAGTCCCGGCTGAAGGCGCGCCCCGGATAGGAGGCGAAGAGCAGGATCAGCTCGTACTCCTTGGGCGTGAGGGCCAGCGGCTCTCCATCGAGGCTCACCTCGTGGGAACCCGGGTCGACCCGGAGCGGACCGTGGGTGATCGGGGCGGGGCCGGCGGCGAGGCTTCCCTCGCCCCGCTGGCTGTCCAGAGCCACCCGCCTCAGGGCGGCGCGAGTCCGGGCCAGCAGCTCTCGCATGCTGAACGGCTTGGGGACGTAGTCGTCCGCGCCGACCTCCAGCCCCAGCACTCGATCGATCTCGTCGGTGCGGGCGGTGAGCATGATGATCGGCATCAGGTGGTTCTCTCGCAACCGGCGGCAGACCGCCAGCCCGTCGAGGTCGGGCAGCATCCAGTCCAGGATCACCAGGTCGGGGGCCTCCTTCTCGACCTTGGCGAGCGCGCCGCGACCGTCGAAGGCCTGCTCGACCTCGTGGCCCGCGGCATGAAGCTGGTCGCGGATCAGGTTGTTGAGGTCCACCTCGTCCTCCACGACCAGCACCAGCGCCATCAGGCGGCCCCCGCAGGGATGGTGACCAGCCAGACAGTGAAACGGCTGCCCACCCCTTCCTCGCTCTCGGCAGTGATGGTGCCCTTCATCGCTTCGATCAGGTCCCGGGCGACGGAGAGGCCCAGGCCGAAACCGCCTGTGCTCCGGGCACGGGAGGCATCCGCCCGGTAGAAGCGTTCGAAGACCCGCCGCAGGTCTTGGGGTGGGATGCCGATCCCGGTGTCGGAAACGCTCACCCTCACCCGGCCGCCGTCCTCCGCCGCTTCGATCGAAACTATCCCGCCCTCCGCGGTGTAGGCCACTGCGTTGCGGACCAGGTTCATCAGCACCTGGAGGAGGCGGTCCCGGTCGGCGAAAGCCGGCGGCAGAGGCGCCTCGGGCAGGCTCTTCACGAGCGCGACGCGACGCTCGCGGCGGGCGATGGGAGCCAGCGTGGAGTGGACCTGCTCCACGACCTCGCTAATGTCCACCGGACCGGTGGTCAGCCGCAGGCCGCCTGCGTCGGCCCCCGCAACCGCGAGGAGATCGTCAACCAGCGAGCTCAGCCTCTCCGTTTCGCGGGCGATGACGTTCAGATAACGCTGGGTGTCGGCAGGGGAGGGAAGCGCGCCCTCGGGGCTGGTCAGGGACTCCACGTGAGCCTGAATGCTGGCGATGGGCGTTCGCAGCTCGTGCGAGACGTTGGCGACGAGCTCCCGCCGGCTTTCGTCGGCCTGCTCGGCTCGAGCGTGCTCGGCCGCCGCTTGAAGCCTGGCCTCGGCGAAGCGCAGCTCCGACTCGCTGAGGCTCAGCATCTGTCGGGCGGCCGCGCCCCAACCGGCGGCGAGCGCGTTCATGCCATGCAGGGTGATCAGGAAGAGGCCCGCGCCCGCCACGGAAAGACCGACGGCGGTGGCCAGCCCGCTCAACTGAAAACCGTGGGAGGCGCTGCTCAGCGCCAGCAGCGGGGCGTTGAAAGGCTGGTCGGCGCCCGGACGGCCGAGGGTGGCGGCCAGGTAGAGGGCGGGGGAGAAGAAGAGCGCGAAGGCGGTCCCCAGGAATGCCACCTGGAGGGCGAACACGACGATCCCCAGCGGCATCTGAAGCATCACGAAAGCGAGGCTCTTCCATGTCACGGCGCTCGTGAGGTGCGCCCGGACGCGACGCCAGACGGATTGCCCAGGCGGCGGCGGCAGCGATATCGGGCCGATCTCGACGCCCAGCCACCAGCGGGTGAGGCGCCGTTCGAAGTGGGCGAAGCCCCAGCCGACGGCCAGCGTGCCTGCCAGGACGACCACGCCGACCGCGACGGAAAGGAGGCTGAAACCCAGCATGGCCATGGTGACCAGCACGGTGAAGTAGAGCAAGCCGAGCGGCAGCCTGCTCGCCAGGTAGGCCGCGTTTGCATAGGTCCGGCGCTGCAGCGCGACTCCGAGATCGAGATCGAGGCGAAGGCTCCGGGCATTCGTCATTCGAGGCGAGTCTAGGCAGGGCCGGCGGCGAAAGGCGTGCGCTTGTGTGGCGATTCGAGGTCCAGCGGTGTCTCAGCCCGGCTCGCCCTCGGGGCATGGATAGAATCGGCCGAGTCGATGGAGTACGTGTCCCTGGATCTCGAGACGACCGGCTTCGATCCCGAACGGGATCGCGTCATCGAGGTGGGGGCCGTGGCGTTCGACGCCGACCACGTGCTGGGCACGCTGGAGCGCCTGGCAGACCCCGGACGCAGCGTCCCGGATGCGGTGCTCCGGCTGACCGGGATCAACCGCGACGAGCTCGCTCGGGCGCCTTCCTCGCGCGCCGCGCTGGAAGAACTGGCCGCGTTCCTCCAGGCCCGCCAGCCGGTGGGCCACGGCGCACGCCTCGACCTCGACTTCCTTGCCGCCTCCGGCCTCTGGCGTAACGGGTCCGAGATCCTGGACACGCTCGACGTCGCCCGCATCCTGCTGCCCGACGCCAACAGCCACAGCCTGCCGGCGCTGGCCGTGGAGCTCGGACTGGAGCAGCCCCGCCCCCATCGCGCCCTTGACGACGCAGACGCCACCCGCCAGCTGTTCTTGAAGCTGCGCGAGCTGGCGGCCGGGCTTGACGAAGGGCTGAAGGAATCCATGCTGGCCCTGGTGGCGCCCTATGGCTGGGCGGTGGCCGGTTTCTTCGCCGAGGCGCTGACCCAGTCGTCGGCGCTGCCTCCGGTGACGCCCCGCGCCCGCGACTCCTCGGCGGCCGTGACCGGCCGGCGGCCTGGGCCGGCGCCCGACGACGACCCGAACGCGCTCGCCTCGCTCCTCGAGCCTGGAGGACTGCTGGCGCTCGCCTTTCCGGACTACGAGCACCGGGAGTCGCAGCTGCAGATGCTGCTGGCGGTCGCCCAGACCATGCGGCGGGGAGGCCGGCTGGTCGTCGAGGCGGGCACGGGGACGGGCAAGAGCCTGGCCTACCTGCTGCCCGCGGTGGCGCGCGCCGTACGTCGCGGGGAGCGTGCTGTGGTCTCGACCTATACGCACACGCTCCAAGAGCAGCTGATGAGCAAGGACCTCCCGGCGCTCAAGCAGTGGTTGCCCTGGGACTTCGAGGCCTGCCTGCTCAAGGGGCGTCCCAACTACGTCTCACTCAGGCGCTGGCGCCGCTACCTGGTCCAGCCGTGCCAGGATGCCGACGAGCTGAAGTTCAAGCTCAAGGTCATGGTCTGGCTTCATCAGACCGACACCGGAGACCGTTCCGAGCTGCGCCTCCAGGGGCGGGAGGAGGTGCTCTGGGCACACATCGGCTCGGACCCGCTCGACTGCGTCGGCGTCAGGTGCTCGGCGGAGGACTGCTTCGTGCACCGGGCCCGGGCCGAGGCAGAGAAGGCTGACCTGGTGGTGGTCAACCACGCCCTCCTGCTCGCGGACGCCGAGACCGGAGGCGGGCTGCTGCCAGCCTTCGACAACCTGATCGTCGACGAAGCGCACCACCTGGAGGATGCCGCCACCTCAGGGCTGCGCAGCGAGATCGACGGCCCCGGGCTGGCGGCGCTCCTGCAGCGGCTGGCCAGCGGCGAGCGCGGCGACTACCGGGGATTGATCCCGGACATCCTGGCGTCGCCCCGGCTGGGCGGAAGCAACAGCAGTCTTGAGGACGCCATGCCCATCGCCCTGTCCGCCCGGGCCAGGACGGAGTCGCTGTTCGAGGGCGCGGCGGCGTGGGTCCAGGCCCGCCTGCCCGAAGAGCCGAACCGCCGCGAAGAATCGGTCCGGCTGGTGCCGGCCCAGCGCCAGGAACAGGACTGGGCGCTCCTCGCCGGCCTCGGGGAGGACACCGCCACCGCCCTGGCGGCGCTGGACGCGCAGCTCCGCCGGGCGGTCGCGCTGGCGCGAGAGTGGCTGGGCGGGGAGGAGCCGGACCAGTCCCTGAGAGAGCTGGAGATCATCCGTGGCCGGCTCGCCGAGGGCGGCGACCTGATACGCGAGGCGCTCCTGGAGCCGGATCCCAACCGAATCTACTGGTTCACTCTCCAGAGCCGGACCGGGGTCCTGAGCCTGCGCGCGGCACCGCTCGAGGTCGGCTCGCTGCTCCGCGACCAGGTCTACGGCGAGCGTCGCAGCGCCGTGTTCACCTCGGCCAGCCTGGCCGTGGCCGGCAACTTCAGCTACTTCCTGTCGCGCACGGGCCTCGCTGAGGAGACGGAGACCCTGCTGCTTCCCTCGCCCTTCAACTACCTGGACCAGGCGCTGGTCTGCCTTCCCAACGACCTTCCGCCACCGGAGTCCCCGGATTTCGAGAACGTGATCGAGGACGTGGTCGCCGACGTGTCGCGGCGGCTCGGGGGCCGCACCCTGGTCCTCTTCACCTCGCACCAGCAGCTGCGCGACATCTACACGGCGCTGAAGCACCGCAGCGACCTGGACGACGTGCTCATCCTGGGTCAGGGCATCGACGGGCAGCGGCGCCATCTGCTGAGGGCCTTCGAGGAGAGCACGCACCCGCTGCTCCTGGGCACCGCCACCTTCTGGGAGGGGATCGACGTTCCGGGGGAGCACCTTTCCTGCGTCGTGATCGTGCGGCTGCCCTTCCCGGTTCCAACCGAACCGGTCTTCGCAGCGCGGGCCGAGCGGATGCGCGACCCATTCCTGCAGTACGCGCTTCCGCTGGCCGCGCTGCGCTTGAAGCAGGGCTTCGGCCGGCTGATCCGCCGCCGCAGCGACCGCGGAGCGGTGGTCATCCTTGACGCGCGGATCGTGGCCCGCGACTACGGCCGGGCCTTCCTCGAGGCACTGCCTCCCGCCTCCCGCTACCAGGGCCCCCTGGCGCGCGTAGGCGAGCGCGTGGAGAGCTGGGTCACCCAGGCCTCACGGCCCCGCGATTGACGCGGCCGGGCCCCCGTGCGGCGGGCGTGGGGGAGGCGAGTTTAACCTTGTGAGCGCAATGGCGGAACCGGAGAAGATCTTGGTTGCGGTCGCCTGGCCGTATGCCAACGGCCCGCGGCATATCGGTCACGTGGCCGGTTACGGCGTGCCCTCCGACGTCTTCGCCCGCTTCCAGCGGCTGCGCGGAAACCAGGTCCTGATGGTGAGCGGGACGGACGAGCACGGCACGCCGATCACCTACGGCGCCGACCGGGAGGGGATCTCCCCGCGCGAGTTCGCGGACCGCAACAACGCCATCATCGTGGAGGACCAGCTGGCCCTGGGGCTGAGCTACGACTGCTTCACCCGCACGACTACACGCAACCACTACCGCGTGGTCCAGGAGCTCTTCAAGGCTCTCTACGACAAGGGCTACATCGTTGAGCGCACACAGCTCGGGGCCATCTCACCCTCGACCGGCAGGACGCTGCCCGATCGCTACATCCAGGGGACCTGCCCCATCTGCGGCTACCCCGAGGCCCGCGGCGATCAATGCGACAACTGCGGCAACCAGCTCGATCCGGTGGACCTGATCGAGCCGCGCTCCAGGATCAACGGCGAGGTGCCCATCTTCCGCGAGACCGAGCAGCTCTTCTTCGAGCTGCCGGCCTTCGCCGAGCAGCTGCAGGACTGGATAAGCCGGCAGACGCACTGGCGCCCGAACGTTCGCGCCTACTCTCTCAACTACATCGCGGAGCTCAAGCCGCGGGCCATCACGAGGGACCTGGACTGGGGCGTGCCGGTCCCCCTGCCCGGCTGGGAGGAACGGCCGGACAAGAGGATCTACGTCTGGTTCGACGCCGTCATCGGATATCTCTCCGCCAGCATCGAGTGGGCCAGGAACCGCGGCACGCCGGAAGCGTGGCGCGAGTGGTGGCAGGATCCGGCCGGGCGCCATTTCTACTTCATGGGCAAGGACAACATCACCTTCCACACAGTGATGTGGCCGTCGATCCTGTTCGGCGTGGGGGGGCTCGACCTGCCCTACGACGTGGTCGCGAGCGAGTTCCTGAACATGGAGGGACGGCAGTTCTCCACGAGCCGCGGCCACGTGATCCTGGTTCGCGACTTCCTGTCCCGCTACGACGCCGACGCCCTCCGCTACTACCTGATCGCGGCCGGCCCCGAGAACCAGGACAGCGACTTCACCTGGGCCGAGTTCGTGCGCCGCAACAACGACGAGCTGGTGGGAACCTGGGGCAACCTGGTCCACAGGACCCTGGTGAACGCGTACCGCAACTTCGGCGCCGTCCCCCAGCCGGGCGAGCTGACCGAGCGCGACACGCGCCTGCTGGCCCAGGTGGAGGCGGGCTTCGACTCGGTGGCCGCGCTGCTCGGCACCGCCCGCTTCAAGGCCTCACTGAGCGAGGCGATGCGGCTGGCGGCGCTGGTCAATCAGTACCTCGCCGAGGAGCAGCCCTGGCATCAGATCAAGCAGGACCGCGAGCGAGCCGGCACCACCCTCTTCGTCGCGCTGCGGGCGGTCGACAGCCTCAAGGTCATGATGACCCCCGTCCTCCCCTTCAGCAGCCAGCGCCTGCACGAGATGCTCGGCTACCGGGACATCATCGCGCCGCAGGCGGAGGTTCGCGAATACGAGGAGGAGGGAGGCGACCGCCACCGTGTCCAGGGCAACGAGTACGACAGCTCGCCGCGCTGGTTCCCGAGTGCGCTGGCGCCGGGAACGCCTCTGTCCGAGCCGCGTCCCCTGTTCAAGAAGATCGACCCTGAGGTGGTCGAGGAGGAGATCAGGAGGATGGGCGGCGACTAGCGCCCCGACAGGTCGGCCGGTAGTTCGGCTGGTCGACACTCACATCCACCTCGAGGACCTCGGTGAGGTGGACGGCCTGCTACGGGAGGCCCGCGAGGCAGGGGTGACCGACCTGATCGCGATGGGCGTCGACGCAGCCAGCAGCCGCCGGGCGGTGGCCATGGCCGAGTCGCTTTCCGGAGTCTGGGCGGCGGTCGGCCACCACCCCCTGAACCAGTCGCCCCCCGAGGTCGCGGTGCTGGCCGAACTGGCACAGCATCCGAGGGTGGTCGCCGTGGGCGAGGTCGGCCTCGACCACGCCGACGAGCACCGCGGACCGCACGATGCGCAGGAGGACTGGTTTCACGCCTGCTGTCACCTGGCCGCGAAGACGGGCTTACCGGTCTGCGTTCACACCCGTGACTCGACCGAGGCGGTATACGAGGCGCTGCGAGCACATCCCGGTCTCAGCGGCGTGATGCACTACTGGGTGCTCGATTGGGAATGGGCACGCCGGTTCCTGGACCTCGGCTTCTACGTGTCCTTCTCGGGCGTGATCACGCGCGGTAGCCGGCAGGAGCTTCGCGAGGTCGCACGGCGGCTTCCCGCGGACCGGCTGCTCCTGGAGACCGACGCCCCCTGGGGGACCCCGAAGGGTCGCAGCGGCGCCATGCGGCCGGCCTGGCTGCTGGACACCGCTCAGACGGTCGCAGAGGCCAGGGGGCTGAGCCTGGCGGAGCTCGGAGAGCTCGAGCGGGCCAACGCTCGCGCACTCTTCGGGAGGCTGCGGCTGGATTGAGAGCGCCGGCGCGGCTCGGCCAGAACTTCCTGGTCGACCTCGAGCTGAGAGATCGGGTGGTTGACGCAGCCCACCTCGAGCCTGAGGACGAGGTGCTGGAGATCGGCGCCGGGCCGGGCACGCTGACCTCGGAGCTGGTGCGCCGGGCGCGACGCGTGGTGGCCGTGGAGATCGACCGCCGGCTGCTGCCCGCCCTTCGCCAGGCCGCCCCGGGCGCGGAGGTCGTCAACGCCGACATCCTGCGCCTGCCGCTGATCGACTACTTTCCAGAGGGCGGGGAGGTGGTGGTCGGCAACATCCCCTACTACCTGACGGGGGCGCTCGTCCCCCGGCTGCTGGGCTCCACGCCGCGACCGAAGCGGGTCAGCCTGGTCGTCCAGAAGGAGGTGGCGAGGCGCTGGTGCGGCCTGGACGGTTGGAGTCTCTCCACGGTTGCGGTCCAGACCTTCGCGGAGCCCCGGATCGAGCTCGAGCTCCCGCCGGAGGCGTTCGCCCCGGCCCCCAAGGTGACATCGGCCCTGGTCGTCATGGATGTGCGGAAGGAACCGGCGGTCACCGTGCCGGACCTGGACGCCTTCTTCAGGTTCGTGGAGGCGGTCTTCCAGCTCAGGCGGAAGCAGTTGAGGACCTCGATCGCCAGCGTCACCGGCCGCCGGCCGGACGAGGCGGCACGCCGCCTCGCGGAGGCGGGCGTCGACCCGACCCGCCGGCCGGAGACGCTCAGCCTGGCCGAGTGGCAGCGCCTGTTTCGCGTCCTCGCGTCCTAAGCTGATTAGACGTATGGCCGTCCCCAGTTCAGAGGGCCCTCCGCAATCGCATGGGGTGCCGCCGGGGGTGGCCCCCGGGAAGCAGCCCGGCAGTCAAGAACCTTCCCCACCACCCAGGGTCGAGGAAAAGACCGGTTTTCGGCACCTCCTGGCCCTGCGGAATTTTCAGCTCATCTGGTACGCGCAGGTCGCCGCCCAGCTGGCCGACAAGTTCCTGATGTTCTCGCTGATCATCCTCGCCTACCGGCTCGGGCACGGCAGCACCCCGGTCGCCATCACGCTGCTCGCCTACACAGTCCCGGCGGTCGCCATCGCGCCGCTCGCCGGCGTCTTCGCGGACCGCCACGACAGAAAGACGATCATGGTGGTCACCAACCTGGTGCGAGCCCTGCTCGTCCTGTTGATCCCACTCGCCAGCCTGGTCCCCGCCTTCCACAACGACTACGTGCACCTGCTCGTCATCACGTTCGCCTTTGCGGCAGTGGGGCAGCTCTTCAGCCCCGCCGAGGCCGCCGCGATCCCCACAGTGGTGTCGCGCGAGACGCTGATCACCGCGAACTCGATGGTCCTGGCCACGATGGTGGTGACTCTGGTAGCGGGCGGAGTCCTGGCTCCGATCGTCTCCAGGGTCGAGATATACGCGCCGTATTGGATCGCGGCGGCCCTCTTCGGAGCGGCCGGCGGCCTGATCGGGCTGGCCCGCATCCCCAGGCCCGACCTCGAGGCGATCAGTCCGACGGAGGATCGCCATCCCTTCCACCAGATGGCAGTCGATCTAAAGGAGGGGGCCAAGGAGCTCGGCAGCTCGCCCGTGCTGCTGCTCTCCTTCTACGAGCTGGGCCTGGCCGTGCTGGTCATGTTCATGATGTTCACGCTGGCTCCGGCCTACGTCAGCCAGGTCCTGGGGATCGAGGCTCAAGACAGCTACGTGATCCTGCTGCCGGCAACGGTGGGCGCCTTGCTGAGCGCCGGCGTGCTCGGGCAGCTCGGTCGCAAGGTGAGCCCGCCGGCGCTTCTCGTGGGCGCCCTGGCGGCGACCGGCGTGACGCTGGTGCTGCTGGCCACGGCCCCCCTCGCGATGCGCGAGTTCAACGAGCTGCGCGTCTACACGCGCTGGTTCGGTTCGGCTTTCAGCCTCCTGCTCGGGCTGGAGTTCGGCGCCCTGCTCATCCCGGCCCTGACCGCGCTGATGGAGAACACCTCCGACAGTGTCCGGGGACGGATCTTTGCGCTGCTCTTCATGGTGGTCAACGGCGTCACGGCCGTCCCCGTGCTGCTCACCGCCGTTCTCTCCGACTGGTTCGGGATCAGCCGCGTGATCGGCGCCCTGGGGGTGCTGCTCGTGGGGACCGGAGTGATCCTGTCTAGATATGCAAAGCGCGTCTTCGCAACAGCAGCGCGGCCAGAATGAGGATCGCCGCGACGACCAGGCCGCCCATCCCCAGCGCCCGGATCAGCCCCTGCACCAGCGCCCAGTTGGTGCCCAGGTAGAACCCCACAGCTCCGACCGCCAGCGCCCAGATCAGAGCCCCCGCGGAGCTGTAGAGCTGGAAGGTCCAGAACGGCATTCGGGACATGCCCGCCAGCACGGAGGCCCAGGTGCGCAGCCCGAGCATGAAGCGGGCGAAGAGAATCGTCACTCCGCCGTAGCGGGTGAAGAACATCTCGGACCGCGCAAGGTGGCCCGGGTTCACCCGCAGGAGATGGCTGAACCGCTCGACGAAGGGCCGCCCTCCTCGATAGCCGGCCAGGTAGCCGAGGTCGGCGCCCAAGATCGCCCCCAGGGCTCCCAGGACCACCACCACCCTGATGTCGAGATGCCCGGCCGCTGCGTAGGCGGCCACCGCCAGGAGCGTGGCCTCTCCTGGAAAGGGAACGCCGGAGCTCTCGATGAGGATGCCGAGGCCGGCCGCCGGGTAGGAGACCGAGTCTGCGAGCGCCCGGAGATCGAATTGCATCAGCTATTTTTGTAGGCCGCGATGGCTGAGTACGACGCCGAGGTCTCCAACGATCCCCTCTACGTGCTGAGGCACTCGACCGCCCACGTGCTGGCGGCCGCCGTGACCCAGCTCTTCCCGGAGGCCAAGTATGCGGGCGGACCGCCGATCGAGAACGGCTTCTACTACGACTTCGACCTTCCCCGGCCGCTCTCCGAGGACGACCTGGGCCGGATCGAAGAGAAGATGGCGGAGATAATCGCCCGCGGCGATTCTTTCGAGCAGGAGCTGCTGCCGCACCCGGAAGCCGTGCGGCGCTTCACCGAGCTGGACCAGCCCTACAAGCTCTACTGGGTGAACCAGAAGGCGTCCGAGGACGAACTGGTCAGCTGCTACCGCACCGGCGAGTTCTTCGACCTCTGCCGGGGACCGCACCTGGCGTCCGCCGCCGAGATCCCCGCCTTCAAGCTCATGCGAGTCGCGGGGGCCTACTGGCTGGGCGACGAGCGCAACAGGCAGCTGAGCCGCGTCTTCGGCACAGCCTGGTTCTCGAAGGAGGAGCTCGAGGACTACCTGCGGGCGCTGGCCGAGGCGGAGAAACGCGACCACAAGCGCCTCGGGCGCGAGCTGAAGATCTTCACCCTGGACGAGCGCACCGGCGTCGGCAACGTCATCTGGCTGCCCAACGGAGCCACCGTCCGCCGGGAGCTGGAGCGCTGGATCGTCGACGAGGAGCTGGCCAGGGGCTACCAGCATGTAGTCACTCCGGTCATGGCCAGGCTGGATCTGTACAAGCAGAGCGGCCACTGGGAGCGCTACCACGATTCGATGTTCCCGGTCATGAAGGCTGACAACGGCGAGGAGCTCGAGCTGCGGCCCATGAACTGTCCGCACCACATCCTGGTCTACGAGTCAGAGCTTCGTAGCTACCGCGACCTGCCCCTGCGCATCGCCGAGATCGGCAACAACTACCGCTGGGAGAAGTCGGGCGAGCTGATGGGCATGATCCGGGTGCGTTCGTTCGCCCTCAATGACGCTCACATCTTCACCACCCCGGAGCAGCTTCACCAGGAGATCCTGGGCGTGATGGAGCTTGCGCGCTACTTCATGTCGACGCTGGGCGTGACCGACTATCGCTACCGGCTCTCCGTCCGCGACCCCGACAAGGCGAAGTACGTGGGGACCGACGAGCAGTGGGCGAACGCCGAGGCGGCGCTCACCTCGGCACTGGAGTCGATTGGCGAGACCTACGAGCTGGGCGTTGGGGACGCAGCCTTCTACGGGCCCAAGATCGATTTCCAGGTCCGGGACGCCCACCGTCGCGAGTTCACCAACAACACAGTCCAGGTCGACTTCCAGCTGCCGGAGCGCTTCGGCCTCGAGTATGTCGCCGCAGACGGCTCCAGGCAGCGGCCGGTGATGATCCACCGGGGCGCCTTCGGCGCCATGGAGCGGATGGTCGCCTACCTCATCGAGCACTACGCGGGCGCCTTCCCGACCTGGCTCGCGCCGCTCCAGGTGGCAGTTCTCCCGATCACCGACGCGCAGGTCCCCGCCGCCCAGGAGGTGGCGGAGGAGCTCCGGCGCTGCCGGGTCCGTGTGGAGGTGGACGACCGGTCGGAGCGGATGGGGCGCAAGATCGCAGAGGCGCAGGCGCGAAAGGTGCCCTACATGGTCGTGCTCGGGCGCCGGGAAGCCGAGTCCGGCGAGCTCTCTATCCGCAACCGCGCCGGCGAGCAGAGCAGCGAGACGTTGGAGGACTTCCGGACCCGCCTCCTGCTGGAGATCGCCGAGCGCCGACTCCCAGGATGAGGAGGAGTCCGACCGCGCAGGGGCCGCAAACAGTCTGCCCTCTTCTCGGTACGGTCCGGCTTTGATAAGATCCGTCTCCGCAAGAAGGGTTTCACCCCTCACCTTTCGGCTCCGGGGGAATCAGCCGGACGCTGTATAGGTTGTATGTGAGCGGATGGCCCTGACAGCCGTCCGTATTTTTTTGAGGAGAGCAAAGCGACACTGAACTTCCAAGAGGTAGTGGCCCATCTCGTTTAAAGAGCTCAGGGTCAACGAGCAGATAAGGGCTCATGAAGTCCGTCTGATCGATGATCAGAACAACCAGTTGGGTGTCCTGAGCCTGGACGCCGCGCAAAGGATCGCCAGCGAAAAGGGTCTCGACCTGGTGGAGATCGCCCCTCAGGCCACTCCGCCAGTTTGCCGGCTGTTGGACTACGGCCGGTTCAAGTTCGAGAGCATCAAGCGCGAGAAGGACCAGCGGCGGCGGCAGAACGTCATCAAGCTGAAGGAGATGAAGCTGCGGCCGAAGGTGGCGGACCACGACTTCCAGACGAAGTTCAAGGGCGTGAGGCATTTCCTGGAGCAGGGTGAAAAGGTCAAGGTGACGATCATGTTCAGGGGCCGTGAGATGGTCCACCAGGACATCGGGCGGCGATTGCTCGACCGGGTGGCGGACGCGGCCAAGGAGATCGCAGTCGTGGAGCGGGCCCCCATCATGGAGGGTCGCAACCTCTTCATGATCCTGGCTCCGAGCCACAAGGCCGTGGCGGCTGCCGCGGCCAACTCCGCCCGCGCAGCTACTCCACCCGCCACGGAGGCCGCCCAGGGTGCCTAAGCTCAAGACTCGCAAGGGTCTCGCCGATCGCATCCGCGTCACGCGGACAGGCAAGCTGCTTCGGAAGCACGCCTGGAAGAGCCATCTGCTCGAGCACAAGTCGGCCAAGCGCAAGCGCGCCTTCGGGAACTATCACGAGGTCTCCAAGGCCGACGCCAAGCAGGTCCGGCGGTCGCTGGGCATCTGACGAATGGCTCGCATCAAAAGGGGCGTCACCGCCCACCGCCGCCACAAGTCGGTCCTCGACCGCGCCAAGGGCTTTCGCTACTCGCGCAAGCTGCTCTTCAAGCCCGCGAACGAGGCGGTGCTGCACTCGCTCGCCTACGCCTTCCGCGACCGGCGCAGGCGCAAGCGCGATTTCCGGCGGCTCTGGATCGCTCGCATCAACGCGGCAGCCCGGCAGTCCGGGATGCCCTACAACCGCTTCATGTACGGACTCCGCCAGGCCGGAGTGGAGATAGACCGCAAAGTGCTCGCCGACCTGGCTGTGCGCGACAGCGGCTCCTTTGCCCGGCTGGTGGAGGTTGCGAAGAACAACCTCTAGCCCAGGTCGGATAGAGAGCGCTGACAACGAGCTGGTTCGCCGCCTGCGCCGACTCGGAGCCAGGCGCGAACCACCAGAGGTGCTCCTTGAAGGACCACGCGTCGTCCGTGAGGCCGTGGCCGCCGGCGTCCGGCTGGAGGTGCTCGCCCTCGCCGAGGGAAGCGGTTTTCGGGCTCCGGCGCAGCACACAGTGATCCTCGGCAAGCGTGCGCTCGACTCTCTCAGCCAGACCGTCACACCGCAGGGTGTGCTGGCCATCGCTCGCAGGGAGACCGTCGAAGCCGCTGCGGCGCTGACCGCGGCAGGCGACGCGGGCTGGCCGCTCATCGTGCTGGACGGTGTCCAGGACCCCGGCAACGTCGGGACCATCTGCCGCAGCGCCGCTGCCGCGGGCGCCCCGGCGCTGGCCGTCCTTGATGGCAGCGCCGATCCACTCGGACCCAAGGCGATCAGGGCCTCGGCCGGCTGCGTTTTCCGGCTCACCGTGGCTCGCGGAACCTGGGCAGACCTGGCCGGGGTGCGCGGATACGGCGCCAGCGCCGGCGGCGGCCTCCCGATCTGGGAGGCGGAGCTGGAACGGGCTCAGCTGCTGGCCCTGGGCGGCGAGGTGCGCGGCCTGCGGCGGACGGACCTGGACCTGGTCAGCATCCCCATGGCGCCGGGGGTCGAGTCGCTCAACGTCGGCGCCGCCGCTGCGATCCTGCTCTTCGAGGTGCTGCGGCAGCGCAATGAGCGGAGCGGCTCGCCTGGACCGCCGGCCCCGGCAGAGGGGGCGGCGTGAGAGAAGAGATGCTGGCCGAGATTCTGGAGATCCGGGACAGCGGGCTGGCGGCTGCAGCGCAGGCGGACAGTGACGAGGCCCTGGAGCAGGTGCGAATCCAGTACCTGGGCCGGAAGGGGCGCTTCTCGACTCTGACGCCGAAGCTGCCCCTGCTGCCGCCGGAGGAGCGGCCACGAGTCGGTGAGCTGATCAACGAGTCCAAGCGGGCCATCGAGGAGGCCGTCGCGGCTCGTTCCGCACAGCTGGAGCGCGAGCGTCTGGAGCGGCTGGGCGATACCGAGGCGATCGACGTGACCTTCCCCGGAACCCCTCCCGCCCTGGGGCGTCTCCACGTCCTCACCCTGGTCCAGCGGGAGATCGAAACGGTTATGGAGACCCTGGGCTACCACGTCGAGATCGGTCCGGACGTAGAGACGGACTGGTACAACTTCGAGGCCCTGAACCTGCCCGTGGGCCATGCCTCGCGCGACATGCAGGACACCTTTTTCGTGAATGCCTCCGAGGAACTCCTGCTCCGCACCCACACCTCGCCGATGCAGATCCGCGCCATGGAGAGGCTGAAGACGCCTCCGATCTACGCCGCGATCCCGGGCCGCACCTTCCGGCGGGACGCCACCGACCCCTCGCACCTGTCGCAGTTCATGCAGGTCGAGGCGCTGGCCATCGACGATGGGATCACGGTGGGCGACCTGAAAGGCACCATCCTCTACTTCGCGCAGTCGCTCTGGGGCGCTGACCGGCGGATCAGGATCCGCCCCAGCTTCTTCCCCTACACCGAGCCGAGCTTCGAGTTCGACCTCTCATGCGGTGTCTGCGGGGGAGAGGGGTGCCGCACCTGCGGCGGTGACGGCTGGCTGGAGGTGGGCGGCTGCGGGATGATCCACCCCAACGTGCTCCGCAACGGCGGAATCGACCCCGAGCGCTACTCAGGCTTTGCCTGGGGATTCGGCATAGAGCGCATCGCCATGCTCAAGTACGACGTGGACGACATCCGCCTCTTCTACGAGAACGACCTTCGCTTCCTGGAGCAGTTCGCATGACTGCTGACGGCGGCCGATGAGGGTCAGCTACCAGTGGCTGTGCGAGCTCGCCGGGGTGAACGACGTTCCACCCGACCGGGGGGCGCAAGTGCTCACCATGGCAGGCTGGAACGTGGAGAGCCTGACCCTGATCGACCTCTCCGAGATCCGGGTCGGGCGGGTCATCTCGCTGGAGCCACATCCGGCCTCGCGCAACCCGCTCTGGGTGTACCAGGTGGACCTCGGCAACGAGACCCGGCAGATCATCGCCGGGGTCGACAACGCCGTTCCCGGGTCGCTGGTGCCGGTGGCCCTACCAGGAACCACGGTGCCCAACGGCGCGGTGGTCCGTGACCTGAAGATCGCCGGCGTGGCCGGCCAGGGCATGCTCTGCGCCGCGGACGAGCTCCTGCTCGGGGATGACCACTCGGGCATCATGCTGCTCGACGAGGGCGAGCCCGGCCAGCCGCTCGACGAGCTGATACCGAGCGACGCGGTCCTCGATGTCGAGGTCACGCCCAACCGGCCGGACTGCCTCAGCCACCTGGGACTGGCTCGAGAGCTGGCCGCCGCTCTCGGCCGCAGCCTGCCCGGCGACTTCATGCCCCCTTTCACGGGCGGCATCGAGCCTCCCGGCACCGAGCTGGTGAAGGTCGACATCGAGGCGCCGGACCTCTGCCGCCGCTACATCGGCGCCGTGATCAGCGGCGTCACCGTCGGCCCCTCGCCACGCTGGCTGCAGCGGCGGCTGCGCCTCTGCGGCCTGCGCCCCATCAGCAACGTGGTGGACGTGTCCAACTACGTGGCTCTCGAGTACGGCCAGCCGCTGCACGCCTTCGACCTGGAGCGGCTGGAGGGGAAGCGCATCGTGGTGCGCCGGGCGCGCCCCGGCGAGCGGCTGCTCTGCCTGGACGGGGAGGACCGCACGCTGACCCCCGAGATGCTGGTGATCGCTGATGCGGAGCGGCCGGTGGCCCTGGCAGGAATCATCGGCGGCGAGGAGAGCGCGGTTACAGACTCGACCACCGAGCTGCTCCTCGAAGCCGCCAACTTCGACGGGGTCAACGTGCGCGCCACTTCCCGCGCCATCCGGCTGCGCACCGAGGCCTCGAGCCGCTTCGAGAAGGGGCTCTCGCCGGAGCTCGCCCTGGCCGGCGCTCGGCGCGCCGCCACGCTCCTCAGCCAGGTGGCGGGCGGGCAGGTCCACGTCGGCTGGGCGGACGAGTATCCACGTCCCCAGGAGCCGGTACGGGTCCATTTCAGGCCCGAGCAGATCGACGCCATCCTGGGCGTCCACGTCCCCCTGGAGGAGATGGAGGCCATCCTCCAGCGGCTGGGCTTCCAGGTCCGGGTGCAGGACGGCGACTGGGACGTCCTGCCTCCGGTGTTCCGTCTCGACGTGACGATGAGGGCGGACGTGGCTGAGGAGGTCGGCCGCATCTACGGTTACGACAAGGTTCCGCCGACCCTTCCCGGCCGGCGGCGAACCAGGTGGGTGCCCGCGGCTCCGAGCGTCGAGCGCCGGCTGGATTCGGTCCGCCACGCGCTCGCCGGGTCCGGTCTGACCGAGGTCCTCAGCCCGGCGCTGGTCGCCGGTTTTCTGCTCGAGCGAATGGGACTGGGCGAGGGGATGCTGCAGGTCGTCAATCCCGTTTCCGAGGGCCAGGACAGCCTCCGGACGAGCCTTCTCCCATCGCTGCTGGAGGTCGCCGCCGCGAACCGAAACCGGGGCCGGGCGGCCGTGTCCGTCTTCGAGATCGGCCGCGTCTACCTGAGGCGTCCGGCGGAGCCGGAAGGCCAGCCGGCGGAGCCGCAGCGGCTGGCTGCGCTGCGCTCCGGCCTGACGACGGCGTCCGACGGGCGCTCGGCCTTTTTGGAGCTGAAGGGAGCGCTGGAGCGGGCCATCGACAGCCTTGCCCCACTGAAGCTGACCTACGAGAGGTCGAGCTCGCCTCTCTTCCACCCCGGCCGCTGCGCCAGGGTGCTGCTCCAGGGCCGCCAGCTGGGCTACCTGGGCGAGCTGCACCCGACCGTGCTCGAGATGGTGGACCTGGAAGGGAGGGCAGCCGCCCTCGAGATCGATCTGGAGCCGGTCCTGGCGGCGGATCCCACCAGGAGGGCGCGGCCGCTGCCGCGGTTCCCGGTCGTGAACCGGGACCTGGCCGTGGTCGTCGCGGAGCGGGTCGAGGCGGCCAGCCTGCAGGCGACCATCGAATCCGCGGCTGGTGAGCTCCTGGAGTCGGCTCGCGCCTTCGACGAGTACCGGGGTGGCCAGCTACCGCCGGGGTGCAAGAGCGTCGCTTTCGCCCTCACCTTCCGCAGCCAGGAGCGGACTCTCACCGACCCCGAGGTGGACGCCGTCGTCCAGAGGATCAAGACGGCCCTCGCGGAACGCCACGGAGCGACCTTCAGGGAGTAACGGGCCGTGGTTCCCACGGTTGGGAGCAGGTGACTGCAGAAAGCCTCCCCGGCCTCCCGCTGAGGGAGGCTGATGTCGAGGAAGGTCCCGGGGCCCCGACCAGCCGCTAACCTCTTAACCGCCATGTCTCGGTCCCTCTGGGAGTGGCTGCGTGGCCGAGCCGTCGAGATCCACGTCGCCGACCATCTCTGCGAGCGCATCCAGCGCGGTGACAAGCTCCGCGTGAAGCTTGGCGTCGACCCGACCGCGCCGGACCTTCACCTGGGCCACCTGGTCGTCTTCGACGTCCTCCGCGCCTTCCAGGAGCACGGCCACACGCCGGTCCTGATCGTGGGCGACTACACGGCCCGTATCGGCGACCCGAGCGGCCGCTCCGAGACCCGGCCTGTGCTCTCCGAAGAGCAGGTGGCGGCGAACGCCAGGACCTACTTCGAGCAGGCCTTCCGCATCCTCGACCGCGACCGCACGGAGGTCCACGGCAACTCGGAGTGGCTGGCCGAGATGGACGCGGCGGGCATCTTGCGTTTGCTCGGCACGCAGACCCTGCAGTCGGTGCTCCAGCGCGAGGACTTCGCCAAGCGCCTCCACGACGGCTTGCCGATCGGCGCCCACGAGATCCTGTACCCCTTCAACCAGGCCTACGACTCGGTGGCGGTCCGAGCCGACGTCGAGGTGGGGGGGACCGACCAGCTCTTCAACCTGCTCTTCGGGCGGGAAGTGCAGCGTGCGTACGGGCAGCCGCCCCAGGACGTGGCGGTCTTCCCGCTGCTCGAGGGCACCGACGGCCGTCAGAAGATGAGCAAGTCGCTGGGCAACTACATCGGGATCACCGAGCCGCCGGAAGAGATCTACGGCAAGACCATGTCGATACCGGACGAGCTCACCGAGAAGTACCTGAAGCTGCTCCTGGACCCGGAGCCGGAGCAGCTGGCGGCGGTCCTGGCGCGGGGGCCGCGCGACGCGAAGGCTGCGCTGGCCCGAGGGCTGGTCGCCCGGCTCTACGACGAGGACGCCGCAGCCCGGGCCGAGGCGGACTTCGAACGCCGCTTTCGCCGCCGTGAGCTTCCCGAGGAGATCGGCGAGCACCGTCCCGGCAACCCTGACGACCTGGCCGGCACCATGGTGGAGCTGGGCTGGTATCCCAGCCGGAGCCAGGCACGCCGCGTGGCCGAGCAGGGCGGCGTCCGCATCAACGGCGAGCGGGCCGGCCCTGATGTCAGGCTTGGCGAGGGGGACCTGCTCCAGGCGGGCCGGCGAAACCTCGTTCGAATCCGGCTGGCGTAGAATCCCGAAAGCATGTTCGGAGGTGGTAACTGATGTCTGGACACTCCAAGTGGGCCGGCATCAAGCACAAGAAAGCCGTTGTCGACGCACGCCGCGGCCAGGCCTTTACGCGGGCCAGCCGGGAGGTGACCATCGCCGCCCGCGAGGGCGGTGGCGATCCGGAGCACAACTTCCGGCTCCGCCTTGCAGTCCAGAAGGCTCGCGAGGTCAACATGCCCACGGACAAGATCCAGGCTGCGATCGACCGCGGGACCGGGGCCGCCAAGGGGGAGTCGCTCGAGGAGCTCCGCTACGAGGGCTACGGTCCGGCCGGCGTCGCGATCCTGGTGGACGCGGTCACTGACAACCGCAACCGGACCGCGCCGGCGATCCGGCGCGTCTTCTCCAAGCACGGCGGCAACCTCGGCGAGTCCAACTCCGTCGCCTGGATGTTCGACCGCAAGGGCGTCATCACGGTGCGACCCGGCGACAAGGACCCGGAGGAGATCGGCCTGGCCGCCATCGAAGCCGGCGCCGACGACGTGCAGGTGGAGCCGGAAAGCGTCGAGATCACCACGGACCCGGCGGCCTTCGAGGACGTTAGGGCGGCCGTCGAACAGCTCGGCATCGCCGTCGAGAACGCCGAGCTGACCATGCAGCCCAGGCAGACGGTGGCCGTCGAGGAGGACAAGGCGGCGGCCGTCTTGAGGCTGCTCGAAGCCCTGGAGGAGGACGACGACGTCCAGCAGGTCTACGCCAACTTCGACATTCCAGCCGACGTCCTTGAACGCGCCTCAGCCTCGGTGTAGCCTGTCCCGGACGTCATGCCGGCCACAGCCCGGCTAGGCCCGGCAGGCCTGCTGCTCGGCGTCGACCCCGGGCTGGCTGCGACCGGCTGGGCTCTGCTGGACGGTGGTTCGCGGGTGGCCGGCTGCGGAACGATTCGCACCAGTCCCGGCCCGGCGGCACCCAGGCTGCTCGAGATCGTGACCCAGATCAAACGGGTGCTCGAGTCGGAGACCATCGGTGAAGCCGCCCTGGAGGAGCTGTTCATGGGGCGCAACTCGACCAGCGCGCTGGGCGTGGCGCAGGCCAGAGGGGCGGTCCTGACCGCCCTGGCCGAGGCGGGGATCGCGATCTTCGAGTACAAGCCGGCCCAGGTCAAGGCGGCGCTGACCGGGTACGGAATGGCCGGCAAGACCCAGATGGCCCGCATGCTGGCGCTGCAGGTGGAGCTGACTGTGCGGGTCGACGAGCATGCGGCTGACGCCATCGCGATCGCTCTCTGCCACGCCCGCGGCCGCCGGCTGCGAACGATGACCCGGGCGTGATCGCCTACCTCCGGGGAAGGCTCCTGAGGCAGACGGCCGACACAGTGGTGGTGGAGACCGGTGGGGTGGGTTATCTGGTCAGCATCACGGCGACGGCGAGGGAGAAGCTGGGGCCGGCCGGGGCCGAGGTGAGCCTCCACATCCACACACACGTCCGGGAGGACCAGCTGGCGCTCTTCGGCTTCGCCTCGGCGGAGGAGCTTCAGCTCTTCCAGCAGCTGATCCAGGTCGACGGAGTCGGCCCCAAGGTCGGGCTCGGCATACTGAGCATGGCCAGCCCGGAGGTGCTTAAGCGGGCCATCCTGGCGGAGGAGATAGGCCCCATCCGCCGGGCGCCCGGCGTGGGACCGCGGACCGCGCAGAAGGTCATCATCGACCTGAAGCCCAAGCTGGAGGCGGAGGCGGCCATCCTGGCTCTGCCCCGGGCGGCGGCGAGCGCCGGCGACGGAGAGGGGCCGCGTCAGGTGGAGGCGGCCCTGCGCGGGCTCGGCTTCACGGCGCAGCAGGCGCGGCAGGGCCTGGAGGCGGTCGACTGGTCGGGTCATCCGGGGCCTCAGGAAGCGCTGGCGATCGCCCTCAGGGCGCTTGGACGATAGGAGATGGCGGAAGAGCGAACCCTCGACCCGCACGAGACACCTGACGAAGATCAGTTCGACAGGACGCTGAGACCGCGGACGCTGGACGATTACGTCGGCCAGCAGCAGGTCCGTCAGAACCTGACCATCCTGCTGGAAGCCGCCAGGCGAAGAGGGGAGCCCTGCGAGCACGTGCTCCTCTGTGGGCCGCCAGGGCTGGGGAAGACGACCCTGGCCAACATCATCGCCAACGAGCTCGGCGTCTCCATCAAGACCACCAGCGGACCGGCCATCGACCACGCCGGGGCGCTCGCGTCCATGCTCCTGAACCAGCAGGACCGTGACGTCTTCTTCGTCGACGAGGTGCACCGGCTCAACAAGATTGTGGAGGAGGCGCTCTACCCGGCCCTGGAGGACTTCAAGTTCGACTACGTGGCCGGCAAGGGTGCCGGCGCCACCTCAATCAGGCTCAGCCTGCCGCGCTTCACCTGCGTCGGCGCCACGACACGCCAGGGCCTGCTCTCGGGCCCCATGCGCGACCGCTTCGGCGCCGTCTACCGCCTCGATTTCTACAGTCACGCCGAGCTGGACCTGATCGTGCGCCGCTCGGCCCGGATCCTGGAGCTGGCGGTGGAGGACGAGGCGGCGGCCGAGCTGGCGCGCCGGTCCCGGGGCACGCCGCGGATCGCCAACCGGCTGCTCCGCCGGGTTCGCGACTACGCCGAGGTCCGGGCAGACGGGCGAGCCACCCTGGAGGTCACGCTCAGGGCACTCGAGATGCTCGAGGTGGACCCGCTCGGGCTGGAGCCCCTGGACCGCCGCCTCCTGCAGACGTTGATCGTGAACTTCCGCGGCGGCCCGGTCGGTCTGGACACGATCGCCACCTCGCTCGCCGAGGAGCCGGAGACGATCGAGGACGTCCACGAGCCCTTCCTCATCCAGAGCGGACTGATGGCCCGTACTCCAAGAGGACGCGTGGCGACCGAGCAGGCATACCGCCACCTCGGCCTCCAACCACCCCCCCAACCGCCCCAACAACAACCCCTCCTCTAAACCAGGGGACAGAGTTCCCTCCCGCTGCCGGGGAGGACGAGGGTGGGGGTCTATTCACGAACCAGCCGGGCTGCTGCGGAGCAACGGCTTAAGCCTGGCAAGTACCCCGTCCCCGACACTCCCCGCAAGACGGAGGGAACTGTGGGGCGCGTTACGGCGGCTAGAGTTCAGGCGTTCCTACCTGCGTGATTGAAGCCAAAGCCCATCCGGGTAAACTCCTACCGCTTTGCATCTCGTACTGAGCTGGCCGGTACGCGTCGTCGTCGCGGCCCTGCTGATCTTCTCCCTGGTGGTGGACGGAGCAGGCTACATCTACCGGATAACCAACCACTACCCGCTGACCGGCGCCGTGCCCGGTCTTCCCCCAACCGTGCTCGGTACGCAGCTCTACTTCCACCGCGGTCTGGACCTCCAGGGGGGCACCGACCTGCAGCTGCAGCTCACCAACTTCCCACCCGGCCAGACCCGGGCCGACGTCCAGCAGAAGACGATCGCCGTGATCGAAAAGCGCATCAACGCGCTTGGCGTAAACGAGCCGGTGGTGCAGCCCGCGGGCGGCAACAACGATCGCATCGAGGTCCAGCTCGCCGGCGTGCCGGCCTCCAAGGCCCAGGACGTGATCGGGCGCACCGCGCAGCTGGTGACCACCAAGTGGGTCGCCGACAGCACCGTCACGGCGGGCCCCTGGCCCGGCTACCGACCCCAGGAGACGGCTCTGCGCGCCGACATGCTCACCTCCGCCAATGCCCAGCTCGATCCCAGCGGGGGGACCGCCTGGGTGGTCAACACGAACTACAACTCGGCTGGAGCCGGCATCTTCAGCCAGCTCACCAACGACGCCTACAACGCGTGTCCGACCACCGACTGTCCCCAGCGCCACATCACCAACTGGCTGGACCTTTCCCCTGACGACATCGCGCACTGGAACGAGAGGGCGTTGCAGCTCTACAAGCCCTTCGACCAGGGCGGCAAGCTGGTCACCGACCCCTACATCCAGAACCCGATCACCGGCGGCACCGCCACCATCTCAGGCGGCACCCCCGGCTTCACCCAGCAGTCCGCCAAGGACCTGGCCACGCTGCTCAACTCAGGCTCCCTGCCCGTCAAGCTGACAGTGATCCAGTCCACAGACGTGGGCGCCAGCCTGGGCGCGGATTCCGTCAAGCGGAGCCTGGCCGCGGGCCTCCTCGGCCTGATCGTGGTGATCATCTTCATGCTCGCCTACTACCGGCTTCCCGGCCTGCTCGCCAGCCTGGCGCTGCTCTGCTACGCGGGGATCGTGCTGGCCCTCTTCAAGGTCTTCACCGTCACCCTCACGCTCGGCGGGCTCGCCGGCTTCATCCTCAGCGTGGGCATGGCCGTCGACGCCAACGTGCTGATCTTCGAACGCTTCAAAGAGGAGATGCGCGCCGGGCGCACGATAGGCGCCGCGGTGGACGCCGCCGTCCGGCGCGCCTGGCCGGCGATCCGCGACTCGAACATCTCCACGCTGATCACGAGCGGCATCCTGGCCTTCGCCGGCACCGGGCCGGTCAGGGGCTTCGCCATCACGCTGATGATCGGCGTGGCGGTGAGCATGCTCTCCTCGATCATCATCACGCACAACCTGCTGGCGATCGTCCTGAACTTCGGCTGGACTCGCGGCGGCACCGTGCTGGGAGTGGCGCGTGGCCGAGCTTAGCCGCGAGGCACGGTCGGGCCGCCTGCTGACGGCCGAGCCCGAGCCGGAGGCCGTCGAGGCGACGGGGCCCGAGCCCAGGGTCAGGCGCCTGGACATCGTCGGGCGGCGGAACTGGTTCTTCCTCCTCTCGCTGATCATCATCATCCCGGGCATCATCTCGATGGTCACCCGCGGCTTCCTGCTCGGGATCGACTTCGCGGGCGGCACCGAGTTCATCGTCAGGTTCCAGAACCCGCCCAGCCTCCAGGCAGTCGAGTCGACTGTGGCTCGGGACAACATCAACGGCCTGGTCCAGCAGGCGGGGGACGGCAGCTTCATCATCCGGGCCAGCCCGCTAAATCCAGCGCAGCAGCAGACGGTGAAGGACGACCTGCAGAAGACCGGCGGCCCGATCGCCGCCTATCGGGCGGACTCAGTGGGCCCGACGGTGGCGAGCGAGATAGTCACAGGCGCCCTCGTCGCCGTGGTGTCCGCCGCGGTCCTGATCCTGCTCTACCTGGCCTTCCGCTTCCGGCGCGTGCAGGGCGGTTGGCGATCCGGCTTCCAGTTCGGCGGCAGCGCCCTGCTGGCCTTGCTGCACGACGTCTTCCTGCTGGCGGGCATCTTCTCGATCCTGGGCAGAGTCCTCAACCTGCGGATCGGCGAGATCGACAGCTTCTTCCTGACCGCGGTGCTGACCGTGGTCGGCTTCTCCGTCCACGACACGATCGTGGTCTTCGACCGGATCCGGGAGAACCTGGTCGTCTCCAGCCGCCTCACCTTCGAGCAGGTCGTGAACTTGAGCATCATGCAGACCGCGGCCCGCTCGATCATCACCAGCTTCACCGTCGTCCTGGTGCTGGTGGCGCTGCTGCTCTTCGGTGGGGAGACCCTGAAGGGCTTCGTGCTGGCCCTGCTGATCGGGATCGTCTCGGGCACCTACAGCTCGATCTTCAATGCCTCGCCCCTGCTTGTCGTCTGGCGGAGACTGCGGCCGGTCCGTTAGCGTTCTGTCTGAGCCTGGGCAAATGCCGACCTGGCCAATAAATGAGATCCAGCAGCTGCTGGAACCGACGCTGGCGCACATGGGCTACTCGGTCTACTCGATCGAGCAGTCCGGCAGCGGGGGTCGAACGCTGCGCATAGCCATCGACAAGCGCGACGGCTTCGTCTCACTCGACGACTGCGAGCGCGTGAGCCTGGTCGCCAGCCCGCTCCTCGACAACGCCAACCTGATCCAGGACTCCTACACGCTGGAGGTCTCCTCACCAGGCGCCGAGCGCAAGCTGCGGGACCGGGGGGAGTACGAGCGCTTCCTGGGACGGCGGGTCAACGTCCGCTACCGGGTCGGCGCCGGGGAGGTGGCGTTGGAGGGCATCCTTGCGGCCGTGGACGACGCCGGCGTCGCGGTGCGCGGACAGAAGGCCGAGATAACGCACCTGAGCTGGGACGACCTCCTCAGCACCCGGCTGGTGGCCGCACTGTGATGGTCGAAGAGTCTCCCCTCATCGCACTGGAGAGACTCAGCGCCGAGGTCGGGGTGCCCCTGGAGGATCTTCAGAGGACGGTTGAGGCGGCGCTGGCCGCCGCGTACACAAGGGCCTTCGCGCCCCCCGGGGAGGTCGTTGTCCGGCTCACCCCCGTCACCGGGGCGATGACGGTGAGCCTGATCCACGTGGCGCCCGACGGCTCCTCCAGCGAGATCGAGCTTCCCGTCGACCAGTTCAAGCGGCTCGCCGCCCAGACCGCCCGCACGGCGGTCATGAGGCACCTGAGGGACCTCGAGCGCGAGCGAGCGCTCTCCGAGGTGGCCCGCCACCGGGACGAGCTCCGCAGCGGGATAGTGGACCGCGTCGAGCGGGGGGCGGTCTTCGTCGACATGGGGAAGGTGGAGGGCTGGATGCCGCCCGACGAGCAGATCCCGGGCGAGGAGCTGAGGCCGGGCCGGCCGGTGACGGTGGTGGTCCAGGATCCCCAGGGCCGCCCCCGCCAGGCCCAGGTCAGAGTCTCCAGGGCGAGCCGAACCTTCGTGCTCCGGCTCCTCGAGGCCGAGGTCCCGGAAATCGGGGCGGGCTCTGTGCAGGTGCGGGCGATCGTGCGCGAGCCGGGCCTGCGCACCAAGATCGCGGTGGCCAGCACGGAGCCCGGCATCGATCCGGTGGGGGCCTGCGTGGGCCCGCGAGGGGTGCGCCACCGCTCGCTCCTCGCCGAGCTGGGACAGGAGCACGTCGACATCGTCCCCTGGGACGCGGACGCCACCCGCTTCGTGGCCGCCGCCCTGGGTCCGGCCAGGGTCACCTCGGTGGAGATAGACACGGACACGCGGACCGCCCACGTCCGGGTACCCCGGGACCAGCTCTCCCTGGCCATCGGCCGCGACGGCCAGAACGCCCGCCTGGCCGCCAAGCTGACCGGCTGGCGCGTCGACATCAAAGGCGACGCCCAGCCGGCTGGCGACCCCCAATCCGAGTGACGCCTCGCAGGAAAAGGTCCAGGGCGACACGGGACGGCGCCGCGTCCGCCGGGCAGGACGTCCTCCAGGCGCAGGTGACCCTGACCGCCCCGTCGGAGGGGGACCGCGGCAGAGGCCCGCGTACCCCAAGCCGCACCTGCCTCGGGTGCCGGGACGAGTCGGGTAAGGGAACTCTGCTTCGCCTGGTTCGAGGTCTCGACGGTACCGTCCGGCTGGATCGCACCGGCCGGGCACCGGGCCGGGGAGCATACTTGCACCCGAGCATGGGTTGCATCGAGCTTGCCCGTCGCAGGCGAGCACTGGAGCGGGCGCTCAAGTCTCAGGTGGACACTGCGTTGTGGGGCGAGCTGGAGAACACGGCTCGCCGGGAAGCGGCGCCGGCCACGGCGTTACCGGAGGACGGCTGAGGACCCAGCGGCGTTTGCCAGGGTTACGAAGCGGGCATAATCACTAGCTCGGGTATGAAGGCACACGAACTCGCACGCGAACTAAACATCAGTCACAAGGAGCTGCTGAACTACCTTCAGCAGAACCGGCTGACGAGGAATCCCGCCGCGCCACTGCCGCCGGCGGCGATCGAGAAGGCACGCAACCAGTTCAAGCGCACCGCTGGTGTCACCACGGTCGTTGCGAACGGTGAGCGGAATATCACCCTGCCTCCCTCCGTGACCGTCCAGGACCTGGCGGAGAGGCTCCGCGTCAGCCCGGTGGACGTGATCAAGAAGCTGATGCAGAGCGGCATCATGGCCACCAAGAACCAGGTCATCGACTACGGGACCGCGGAGATCGTGGCCGACGACTTCGGGGCGACTGTCGAGCCCATCGCCTCCGAGGACGTGGTCGCCGTCGAGTCGACCGGTGAAGAGGGCAACCTGGTCACCACGTCCCGCGAGCAGCTCTTCTCGCTGGAGAGCGAGGACCCCGCCAAGCTGCGGCGCCGGCCCCCGATCGTGACGGTCCTGGGCCACGTCGACCACGGCAAGACGTCCATCCTGGATGCGATCCGGAAGACCAAGGTCGCTTCCGGCGAGGCCGGCGGCATCACGCAGCGGATCGGCGCCTACCAGGTCCAGACCGCCGACGGCGAGACCGTGGTGTTCATCGACACGCCCGGTCACGAGGCCTTCACCGCAATGCGAGCTCGGGGCGCCTCCGTCACCGATGTGGCGGTGCTGGTCGTGGCGGCGGACGACGGCGTGATGCCGCAGACCGTCGAGGCCATCCAGCACGCGCGGGCGGCGCGGGTGCCGATCGTGGTCGCCATCAACAAGATCGACCGCGAGAACGCCAACATCGACCGGGTTCATCAGGAACTGGCCGACCGGGGCGTGATCACCCGCCACTATGGCGGCGAGTCCGAGTGCGTGCACGTCTCGGCCCGGACCGGTGAGGGCCTCGACGACCTGCTCACCACGATCGTCCTCTCCAGCGAGATCCTGGACCTGAAGGCCAACCCCGACCGGCCCGCGCTCGGCACCATCGTGGACGCCAACCTTGAGCGCGGACGCGGCCCGGTGGCCACGGTGCTGGTCCAGAACGGGACGCTGCACGTCGGCGACCACTTCGTCTGCGGCCACATCTACGGCCGCGCGCGGGCGCTGAGCAACGACCGCGGAGAGAACGTCACCGAGGCCCCGCCGGCGACCCCGGTGGTGGTCAGCGGCATGAGCGAGGTGCCCAGCGCCGGCGACATCTTCCAGGTGGTCGGCTCGGAGAAGGCCGCCCGCCAGATCGCACTGACCAAGCTGCAGGAGCGACGGTCCGTTGAAGGCGCCAGGCAGGGCGCGGCGCCCAGGATCACTCTCGAGGAGCTGGCCAGGCGCGCCCAGCAAGGGGAGGCCAAGGAGCTCAACCTGGTGGTCAAGGCCGACGCCCAGGGCAGCCTGGAGGCGGTGCTGAGCAGCCTCCAGAAGATCCAGGACCCTGCTGTCAAGATCAGCGTGGTCGGTTCCGGCGTCGGCGCGGTCACGGACTCGGACGTCCTGCTCGCCAGCGTCTCGAACGCGATCATCATCTGCTTCAACTTGAAGCCGACGCCCGCCGCGGAGCGTGCCGCCGAGCGGGAGAAGGTCGAAGCCCGCTACTACGACATCATCTACAAGCTCACCGAGGACGTCGAGCGAGCGGCGCGTGGTCTTCGCGAGCCGACCTATCGCGAGGTCTGGGAGGGCCGCGTCGAGGTCATCATGCCGATCAAGATTCCAAGGCTGGGCTTGATCGCGGGCTCCAGGGTGCTCGAGGGTCGGGTGACCAGGGGTTCCCATGTGAGGCTCAATCGTGGCCGCGACCAGATCTGGGAAGGCCGGATCACGTCTCTCAAGCACTTCAAGGAAGAGGTGCGCGAGATGATCGCGGGGCAGGAGTGCGGGATCGGGCTGGAGCATTTCGAAGCCTTCGAGCCCGGCGACACCATCGAGAGCTTCCGCCTGGAACGCGAGGAAAACTGACAGTCCCCATGAATCGTGGGTTCATGGGGACCGCTTAAGTGAGGAGCTCATGGGCGGTCACCGAGCCGACCAGGTCGGCGCGCTGGTGCGGGAAGAGATCATGCAGATCATCCGAAGGGACCTCAAGGACCCGAGGATCGGATTCGTCAGCATCACCGGGGTCCGGATGTCGCCGGACCTCCGTTTGGCGCGGGTCCGCATAAGTGTTCTGGGCGATGAGACCCAGCAGAAGGACACGCTGGCGGGCCTCCGCAGCGCCACCGGCTTGATCCGTCACGAGCTTGGCCGCCGACTGGAGAACCTCAAGTTCTCGCCGGAGATCCGGTTCGAGCTCGACCCCTCGATCGAATATTCAGTACGCATCTCCCAGCGGCTGCGCGAGGTCCTGCCGGATACCGAGGACGCAGGGAGAGCACCGCCGGCCCGTGCCCCACGGGAGGACGAAAGATGATGCTGGCCGGGCTGCGAAGTGAAGTCGAAGAGCTCAAGGCGCTCTGCGAGCGGAACGACGAGATCCTGATCTTCGGACACAAAGACGCGGACGGCGACACGCTGGGCTGCAGCCTCGCCTTCGCCGAGGCCCTGCGCCTGCGCGGCAAGCGCGTCCACGTCGTCATCCCGCCGCCGCTGCCGGAGAAGTACAGCTGGATGCCCGGCTTCGAGCTGGTGCGGGAGGAACCGCCGGCAGGATCGGCGATCCAGCTGGTGCTCTTCTTCGACGCGGGCAACATGGAGCGCTCCGGAAGCGCGGTCGACCTGATCCCCGAACAGGCCACGATCGTAAATGTCGACCATCACACCTCGAACTCGAGGTTCGGGGACGTGAACATCATCGAGCCCTCGGCCGCGGCGGTGGGCGAGATGTGCCTCGACATGCTGGAGCAGTTCGGCTGGGAGGTCACCCCCACGATGGCCACCAACCTCTACACCGCACTGATGACGGACACCGGTGGCTTCCGGCACGAGAACACCACGGCTCGGGCACTGCAGTCCGGTGCCCGGCTGGCTGCCCTGGGCGCGGACCCCAGCTACATAGCGACCAAGGTGTACAAGTCACGGCCTCTGACCACGCTCAAGCTCAGCGGCCTCTCGATGGCCAGTTTGCGTGTGGAGTTGGAGGGCCGCCTGGCCTGGGCAAAGGTGACCAGGAGCATGCTGCGAGAGGCGGGGGCGGTGATGGCGGAGGCCGAGGGCATCATCGACACCTTGAACAGCATCGAAGGTCTGGAGCTGGCGATCATGTTCAAGGAGGTCGGCTCCCGCCTCACCAAGATCAGCGTTCGGAGCCGCGGCGAGGTCGACTCGGCTGCGCTCTGCGCCCGCTTCGGCGGCGGCGGCCACCTGCGGGCTGCGGGAGCGGAGCTGCCGCTTCCCATGGATCAGGCGACGGAGGCCGTCCTGGCCGTCGCGCGCGAGGCTGTCGCTCGCACCAGGCCGATGGAGGGCGCACATGCAAGCCGGCGTCCTCAACGTATCTAAGCCGGCCGGCGCGACCTCTTTCTCGGTCGTCCGCCGCCTTCGTGATCTGACACGGGCCAAGCGTGTCGGACATGCCGGCACACTGGATCCGCTGGCGACAGGCGTCCTCCCAATCCTCTTCGAGTCCGCGACCCGGCTCTCCGACTTCGCGCACCAGCTGCCGAAAAGCTATGAGGCACGCGTCCACCTTGGATTCCGGACCGCCACCGACGACGCGGAAGCGGAGCCGGAGCCGGTTGCCGACCCGGCCGCTCTCAGTGCGGAGGAGGTCAGCGCGGCCCTGGCCGGCTTCGTGGGTCGCATCAGTCAGCAGCCGCCCGCCTTCTCGGCGGTGAAGGTGGACGGCCGGCGAGCCTACGAGCGGGCTCGCGCCGGCGAGGCCGACCGGCCCGCCGCCAGGGAGGTCG
>Ga0209526_10000124_pt1 | contig 43881 bp, 44 predicted proteins | sample JacPinW_OM2H0_M1_FD_188566 | JGI IMG/M metagenome (GOLD analysis project Ga0209526, IMG submission 188566) | Forest soil microbial communities from Algoma, Ontario, Canada - Jack Pine, Ontario site 1_JW_OM2H0_M1 (SPAdes) (version 2) | ecosystem: Environmental > Terrestrial > Soil > Boreal... | reverse complement strand
GTGCTGAAAGCATCTAAGTACGAAGCCCACCTCAAGACAAGGTCTCCCACTGGGTTAACCAGGTAAGACCCCAGCGAGACTAGCTGGTTGATAGGCCGCGAGTGTAAGACGGGCAACCGTTTCAGCTAAGCGGTACTAATAGGTCGAGGGCTTGACCATCTATCTCACTCCTCAGCGCTTCACAGCGCAGGAGGTTGATCGCGTGATCTTGCGCGGTCCCTAAAGCACTTCTTCGCAGCGATCGAAGTTAAGAGACTTCGGTGACCATAGCGACGGGGAAACACCTGTTCCCATCCCGAACACAGCAGTTAAGCCCGTCCGCGCCGATGGTACTGGGCTGGCAACGGTCTGGGAGAGTAGGTCATCGCCGAGGTCTCTTTTCTTTTGCCCGCGGTTGCGCCGCGCGATCCCCGCGCCGCTACGCAGGCACGCGGCGCGATCCCGCGCCGCCACGCAGGCACGCGGCGCGATCCCGCGCCGCCACCCAGGCACGCCGCGCGATCCCGAGCCTCCATGCAGGCACGCCGAGCGATCCCGCGCCGTTACGGCACCCGATAATGAACGTCGATGCGGGTTCGGCTGCGCGTCCTTCGACCGTCGATAAACTGGCTGCTCGTCTTCATTCCCGTGTCGCTCGCGGCGGAGCTCGCGCACCAACCGCTGCTCGTCTTCATCACCTCCGGAGTCGCGATCATTCCGCTGGCGGGTCTCATCGGTCGAGCCACGGACCAGCTCGCCGTGCGTGTCGGGCCGCAGCTCGGCGGCCTGCTGAACGCGACGTTCGGGAACCTGACCGAGCTGATCGTCGCCGTGCTGCTCATCGCGGCCGGGGACTTCGAGATCGTCAAGGCATCGTTGATCGGTTCGATTGTCGGAAACCTGCTGCTCGTGCTCGGCCTGTCGCTCTTCGTCGGAGGGCTGCGCTGCGGCGAGCAAACGTTCAGCGCGCGCGCCGCCGGCGTCCATACGGGCTCCCTGGTCCTGGCGGTCGCGGGCCTCGGCGTGCCGGCGCTGCTCGTGGCGGCGTCGCCCGCCTTATCCACCGGCGACCGCGAGATCCTTTCCGCCGGTGTGGCGGCCACCCTGATCCTGCTCTATGCGGCCGCGCTCGTCTTCATGCAGTTCACCAGCGCGCATCTCTTTCGCACTCCGGGCTCCAGCGAGCGGGCGGAATGGTCCAGGGCGCTCGCGGTCGGCGTGCTGCTGGGCGCGGCGCTCCTGGTCGGCCTGGAGTCCGAACTGCTCGTCTCAGCCCTCAACCCGGCGCTTCAGTCGCTCAAGATCTCGCCGATCTTCGTCGGCCTCATCTTTATTCCGATCATCGGCAATGCCGCCGAGCACGCGTCGGCGGTGTTCTTCGCGATCAGGAACAAAGTCGACGTCACGCTCGAGATCGCCGTCGGCTCTTCCACCCAGGTCGCCCTGTTCGTCGCACCGGCCATGGTCTTCATCAGCCTCCCGCTGGGAAGGCCGATGGACTTCGTCTTCACCGGCTTCGAGATCGGTGCCGTCTTCATCGCCACTTTGATCATCGCCGTGATCTCACGCGACGGGCACAGCAACTGGTTGGAAGGCTTGCAGCTGATCGGCGTCTACGCGATTATCGCGCTGGCGGCGTTTTTCCTCTGACCCGCTCCTTCAGCGGACCATTTCGCGGCGGACGGTCAGTCGCTCGACCAGGTCGACCTTGACCCGGACGCCCAGGCCCCAGCGGGTCGGAATCGCAATCGTCGCTCCGCGCTGCAGGGTGAAAGGCGGTTCGACGATGTCCTCGGCCCAGTAGCGGTCGCTTGCCGAAATATCACCGGGCAGCCGGAAGTTCGGCAGGGTGGCCAGGGCAACGTTGCAGGCGCGGCCGATGCCGGTCTCGAGCATGCCACCGCACCACACCGGGATGCCCGCGTTGGCGGCGATGTCATGGATCCGGCGGGACTCGGCGAAGCCACCGACCCGGCCTGGCTTGATATTGATCACCCGGCAGGCGCCCAGCTGCACCGCCTGGCGCGCATCCCGTGCCGATTCGATGCTCTCATCCAGACAGATCGGCGTGTGGAGCTGCCGCTGCAGCGCGGCGTGATCGACCAGGTCCCCGGCCGCCAGCGGCTGTTCCAGCATCAGCAGTCCGAAGCGGTCGAGCTGTGCCAGGTGGGCGCCATCGTCGAGGCTGTAGGCCGAGTTGGCGTCAGCCATCAGTGTGATCTCGGGATACTGCTGGCGGACCGCGCCGATCGCCATCACGTCCCACCCCGGCTCGATCTTGACCTTGATCCGCCGGTAGCCCTGGGCAAGGTGCGCCCCGATGCTGTCGAGCAGCTCGTCGACGGTCGCCTGGATGCCGATGCTGACGCCGGTTTCCACCCGATCCCGGACGCCACCCAGAAAGGTCGCCAGCGGCTTACGGGCGCGCTCGGCGAGCGCCGCGGTGAAGGCCATTTCGATGCACGCCTTGGCCATGTGATGGCCGCGGATTGGAGCGAACAGCGTCTCGAGCGCGTCGACGGTGGCGAGGTCGCGTCCAATGACGGCCGGTAGTAGGTACCCCTTGAGAATGTGCCAGGCCGTCTCGACCGTTTCGTAGGAATACCAGGGACCTTCGCCGGCGACGCATTCGCCCCAGTACGAGCGGCCGTCGATGTCCAGTCGGACGAGCAGGGGATAGCGGTCCTGCTGGACGCCGAAGCTGGTGCGAAACGGCTTCAGCAGTCGCATCTTGAGCACTCGGAGCTCGACGGCGTCAACCTTCAACGCTCAGCCCCACCCGGGGCGTCGCCCCACGCGCGTGGCGCTTCGGTGCCATGCGCGCGATTTGAGACGTTTCTCGACAGCAGCGGTTGCGCGTCGATTTTCATGCGGACGTCTCAAACGTTCGTGTGGCATGTGCCGCGCCGCTCGCGTCGGTCGACGCCGGGGCCATCACGTAGCTGCCATCGCGCCGGAAATCGACGGCCACCAGCCCCGCGGTCAGCGCCGCCTCGAAGGCGGCCCGGCTCTCCATCCGCCAGCGGAGGGCGAGCTCCGGGCTCGCGCGCTTGATCGCCTGGAAATCCGGCGGCACCCCGATCAAGGCGCTCGCTCCGGTGCTTAGCTCGTACGCCTCGCGTACCGGCTCGCCGCCGGCGCCCACCCGTAACAGCACCAGCGGCTGACCCAGAGCCACGGCCGGCCTCTGCCGGCGCAGCCACCACTCGGCCTCGAATCGGTCCGAGGGCAGGCCCCGATTGAGCTCGTCTTCCATGGCGCCGTAATGGTTGCGGTCATAGAGACGAGCGATGCAGCCCAAGCGATGCAGGTTGATGTAGGCGTTGCGGGCTTCCAAGGGGTCGAAGGTCCAGGTCACCAGCTCGTAGCCTAGTCGCAATGCATCGCGCTGCTGAGCCCGCTTGAGAGCGATCCCGATGCCGGAGCCACGAAAGGCCGGGCTGACCCCGAGTTGATGGGAGCAGAGGCGCAACTGCCCGTCCCGCATGCCCACGAAGGCGAAGCAGAAGCCGACCATCGTCCCGTCCGTAAGGAACGCGCCGTGGACGAGGCCGCCATTGTGCTGCATCGTCAGGAGCAGCTCGCGCGGCACCACGTTGCGTTCCGCGGCTCCCCAGATCTCTCGGCTCATCGCCTCGCAGGCGGCGAATTCGTCGTGCGAGCGTACGAGCCGGACGTCGGCTTCCGGCGGCACGCGCCACATGGTAGCGCCCTGGCCGGCGGGGCTAAGAACTACTTACAGGTCCAGGCGCTCTGACGCCCGGCGTTGTAGAAGACCAGGGCGCCACGTGCCTGAGCGTACGGGTCCCAAATGTTCTGCCCCGGAAAGTTGGCGTTCCAGGTCGACGGCATGAATTGGAAGAGCCCGCTCGCACCGCTGGAGCGGTTGACCGCGAGCGGATTGTAATGGCTTTCGCAGTTGGCGACGCGCAGCGCCCAGGTGAGGCCGGGGCTGCTGCCGAAGACGCTGTAGATAGCGGCGAGCCCGTCACCGCCCGAACCGGGCGGCGGCGTGAACGGTGCGGGTGATTGGACCGGGCGGGCCGTGACGACCCGGCGGGCGATCACCGGCGCCTGGCTGATCACCGCCGGTGCCGGTCGTTCCTCGAGGGCCGACGCCTTGGCAATCTCACGCACGGGCGCGTTGCGGGCGCGAACCGGACTGGTCCACAGGACGTAGCCAGAGTATTCGGCCGCGACGGCGCGGCTCGGGGCTGACCGGCCGGTCACCACCGGAACCACCAGTACGAACCCCAGCGCGAGGACCAACCCGTGGCCAATGAAGGTCACGGAGAGTCCCCGTCGAGGGTGGCGAAGCACGCTGAGTGCGGTTCCGGCTCGATTCCGGAGCCGCCAGTACCGCAGGACCGCGCGGGCGGCCCAATCAGAAGCCACAAGATCGTGGAGTCTGGCGCTGGTCAACCGCAAGATATGGGCATGAGCCTTTGACACGATAGCAATAATCGTTGTAACGCTCAAACAGCCTTCCCTCCGTCACTGGGAGAACGTCAACCCTTCTGGTCCGCGGTGAGGACGAGAGGTAGGCGATGAGCTACGACGAGGCGTAACGGACCGTCGTCCACCCTACCACAGGGGGTGCGAGCTCCGTCAAGGCGCTACAAAGCCTCGATCAGCAGCCTCAGCAGCTCGGTGCGCTGCAACCAGCTCCCCACCAGCAGGTGCTCAGAGTCGGCGTGCGCGCCTCCACCGTCAGGTCCCAGGCCATCCAGTGTTGGCACACCCATGGCGGCGGTGAAATTGCCGTCGCTGGCGCCGCCGGTACTGGTCTCCGTCAGTGCGAAGCCCAGGTCGCCCGCCAGGCGCTGCGCGAGCTGCGCCAGACGGACCACGCCGGCGCTTCGCTCCATCGGCGGGCGATCGACGCCGCCGCTGATGCGAAGCCGAGCTCCCTGGAGCCGCGGCTGAAGGGCCTGGATGGCGGTGACGACCCGTTCGGCCTCCGATGCCCGCGTGAAGCGGACGTCGATCTCCGCCCGCGCGTGGGCCGCAACGACGTTGGGCCGGGTGCCGGCGTGCGCCACCCCGACGTTGATCGTCGTTCCGTTGGGCGGATCGGCGAGCGCCTTGAGGGCCAGCACTTGGTGTGCCAGCTCCTCGATCGCACTGATCCCCTTCTCCGGCTCAACCCCCGCGTGGGCGGCGCGGCCGTCAATCTCCAGGATGAAATCCGCGATGCCCTTGCGCGCCGTCTTGATCGCGCCGCCGCTGGCGGCCGGCTCCAGGACCAGCACGGCCAGCGCGCGCCGAGCGGTCGCCTCGATCAACGCTCGGGAGCTGGTACTGCCGATCTCCTCATCGGAGGTCGAGAGGATGACGACCGGCCGTTTGGGCCGAGCCTGCTCGAGGGCAAAGGCGACCTCCACGATGCCGGCCTTCATGTCGTAGCTCCCCGGGCCGGTGACGCGATCGCCGTCGATCCCAAATGGCAGCCGCGCCAGCGTGCCCTCTGGCCAGACCGTGTCGTGGTGACAGAGCACCACGATCGGCTGGGCGCCGTCCCCAACCCGGATCTCCAGGTGGTCGCCGGCGTCAGGCCGCCGATGCCGGATGGCCGAAAGGCCCGTCCGTTGCTGAAAGAGCTCAGCGACCTCGTCCGCGCAGGCATCACAGCGTGCCTTGTCCAGTGACGGGGACTCCGCGGCCACCAGCCGTTCCAGGGCAGCGAGCATGGCGGTCCGGTCTGGCCTTTGCATCAAGGTGTCGTCCATGCTAAAACCTAGACACCACAGGAGGGATCAAGCCAATGAGCATTCACGCGCCTGAAGTCGCCAATAAGATCCTGCTCGACGAGGGAGAGATGCCCAAGCGCTGGTACAACATCCAGGCGGACCTGCCTTTCCCGGGGAGCCCACCGCTGCACCCGGGAACCAAGGAACCGATCGGTCCGCAAGACCTCGCCCCGCTTTTCCCGATGGAGCTGATCAAGCAAGAGGTCTCGCAGGAGCGATATATCGACATCCCGAGCCCCGTGCAGGACGCCCTCCGGCTGTGGCGTCCGACGCCGCTGATGCGTGCCAGCCGGTTAGAGCGGGAGTTGAAGACGACGGCGAAGATCTACTACAAGTACGAAGGCGTTAGCCCGGCCGGCTCGCACAAGCCGAACACCGCGGTGGCGCAGGCTTTTTACAACAAAGCCGAGGGCACGAAGCGGCTCTCAACTGAAACCGGGGCCGGCCAATGGGGGAGTGCGCTCGCGTTTGCGACCAAGCTGTTCGACCTCGAATGCATGGTCTACATGGTTCGCATCAGCTACGAGCAGAAGCCTTACCGCAAGAGCATGATGCACGTCTGGGGCGCCGAGGTCGTCCCCAGCCCATCTGACCGCACCCAGGTTGGGCGTCGCATCCGCGCCGAGAACCCGGAGTCCACCGGGAGCCTGGGCATCGCAATCTCGGAGGCGGTCGAAGACGCCGCCACTCGGGACGACACGAAATATTCACTGGGCAGCGTCCTCAACCACGTGCTAATGCACCAGACGATCATCGGAGAGGAGGCACTGCTGCAGATGGAGCGGGCCGAAGCGATGCCGGATATCGTGGTTGGCTGTGTCGGTGGCGGGAGTAATTTCTCCGGTCTGGCATTTCCATTCCTGCGCGACCGGTTGCAGGGCCGAACCAAGACGCGTTTCCTCGCCGCCGAGCCAGAGGCGTGTCCGTCGATCACGCGCGGCAAATACACCTACGACTTCGGCGACACCGGAGAGATGACGCCCCTGGTGAAGATGCACACGCTCGGGCACAGCTTCATTCCGGACGGCATCCACGCCGGCGGTCTGCGCTATCACGGCATGGCGCCGCTGGTCTCGGCGCTCGTCGATCATGGCTATATCGAAGGAGTCGCGTACCCACAACGCAGCGTCTTCGACGCCGCGGTGCAGTTCGCCCGCGCCGAGGGAACGATTCCCGCCCCGGAGACGGCGCACGCCATCCGGGCCGTCATCGACGAGGCGGTCAAAGCCCGCGAGCGCGGCGAGTCACCGACCATCCTCTTCAACTTCAGCGGCCACGGCCTGCTCGACCTGGCCGCGTACGACGCGTACTTCGCCGGAACGTTGTCGGACGTCACCCTCTCGCAGGCGCGCATCCAAGAACTGGTCGGGGCGCTTTAGAGACAAAGGGAAGGAACCCCGGCCGGTTCCTTCCCGTATTTTGGCTTAGTGTTTGCCGCCTTCGCGGCCGATGGCAGCCATTCGGTTGCGATCCTGGCTGGAGGCCTCGCCGCCCTTGCGGCCGGCTGCCCTGGCTTCCTCCGACGAGAACTCGTGCGCGGATCCCTTCTCGTGCGCCGCCTTCCCGCCCTTGCTGCCCGCTTGCCGCGCTTCCTCCGAGCTGAACTCGTGTGCGGACCCCTTCAAATGTGCGGCCTGACCGCCCTTGCTGGCGATTTCCCGCTGCTTTGCTTCATCCATGGATCCGAAGCCCCGCTTGCCGCTGGCTGGCATCTGTCGCCTCCTTTGAACTGGTCACCGCGCGAGAATTCTGCTCGAGGTCCGACCGGGCTGCGAGTCGCTAGCTGCTAGCGACGCTATCAATTTAATTGACACGGTTGGCAGTGTGTCAAGCCCTGAAGCCCTACAGGGCGAGAAAACAGGGCCTCGACTGGGCGAGACCCTGTTGTTGCGAAGGGCGAATGGGGATCGAACCCCGTCAGTAACCCGCCGGCTCGCGACCGCTGAAGAAGGCGCGGACTCGCTCGCCGAAGGTCGCCCGCGCCCGGTAGGGTGGGGCCGTCCGGGGACGATCGGATGCGGAGGCTGCCGCTACCGGCTCCCCCTTGGTGCCCCGATCGGCCGGCAGGCTGTCTCGCTCGGGTGTCGTGCTGGCGCCGCGGTCACTCGTCGCTGCCACCCCGCGGTCCATCCCGCGAAGCTCGCTACGAACTCGGGCGTTCTCTTCGCGCAAGCGCTGATTTTCGCGGCGAAGATCGTTGATCGTCGACTCCCGGGTGCTCACCCGACGTCGCATCGAGCCGACGCGAACGCCGTGAACCAGGCCCGAGTAGACCAGGTAGAGCAGGAACAGACCGCCGATCACGGCGGCCGCCACCACGACGGGGACCCAGTCGGGAACTGCCGTCCAGTGCCACTGCCAGAGCGTGACGTCGTGGGTACCGGTGTTGTACGTCGCGTAGACGCCGACGACGGCCGCGGCGACGATCAAGAGGATCAGGAACAGGATCATGAGCAGTCCCTCCACAGCAATATGAACATTTCGGATATCACGTTACATGATATCCTGCGGCCGGGTCAAGGCGCCCGATCAGCGCAGCGGGTCGCGCAGATCCCGAAGCGCGGCCGTGGCCAGGAAGCCGGCGGCCACTGCCAGAGTCGTGAGGCGCAAGGGGGCGGCGAACCACCCCTCGACGGCGGTCAGGTTGACCGTCAGCGCGGCGCAGGTCGAGGCGCAGAGGCCGGCAATCAACCAGATTGGCCAACGCCGGCGTCCGGGCCAGGCGAGCAGGATGCACAATAGAAAGGCGACCAGGATGAAACCCCCCACCATCCTGGTCGCCATCGGAGCGCCCCCCAGGTCGATCGGCGCCCCCACTGACGCCAGCCTACGTGGCGTTGGTGGCGGCCACTATCCCCCATGGGGATGAAAGATCCGAAGGATTCGGTTCCAACCGGGGGAGGCCGAACGGGGGAGGGGGCGGATTCTCAGATCAGATTTTGTCGGGAGGCCGCGGCGACGGCTTCGGCGCGGTTTCGGGCATTCAGCCGGCTCAACAGGTTTTCGACATACGTCTTGATGGTGTTCTCGCTGAGGTGCAGACGGCTGGCGATCATCGTGTTCGAGTACCCCTCACTGACCAGCTGGAGCACCTCCTGCTCGCGGGGCGACAGGCGGACGGCGGGAACACTGGCGCTCGTCACCGGCGTTTCCACGACGCTGACCGACGAAGCGGCCGCTGCCCCCAGGCGGCCGGCGGTCGTCTCCGGGGGTTGCGGCAGAACGCCCCCGATGACGATCCGGTCGTAGGCCGCGAGGATGGCGCCCGCCACGACCATGATCAGGCTCCAGAACACCACGTCCCTTCCGTCGAAATCCTGGTTGAAGAGTGCCTTGAGGGCGGCATGGAGGGCGATCATCCCGACCACGAAGATGCCGACGCACAGCATGGCGCCTTCCGCACCGTCGTAGGCAACCATCCAGACGATCAGCAGGATGTAGGCGGCGTAGATGCTCGTGCTCGCGCCGACGCCGCCAAACACGAACAGCACCAGGAAGTAGCTCAGGGTATCGAGCAGCGTGAGGGCCCGGCCGACCCGGAGGATCGATCCATCGTCGGCCTTCGAAATTGCGATCATGCCCCAGGCGTTGTAGACCGCCACCCAGACCAGGACCAGCGCCAGCCCCACCGGGGAGCGAGGCGGCACGGCGAGCGACAGGATGGCGGCAAAGAGCAGACCCGGCCACCGGACCACCGTTCCGAGCCGGGCCAGCTGACGGATGGACGTCGCGTTCAAGCGCGGGCGCTCAGCAACGTCGAGTCCAAGGAACGAGAGCGTCCGCAATCCCCGACCTCCACCCTGCCCCTCCAGGGTGGCCCCATTCTACTGGCGCCCCCGAGCGACGTAAAGGCCGGGCTCAGTCTCCGATCAAGGCCCGAACCGCGCCCGCCGCCCAGTCGGCGACGACCACGCGGTGGTTGTTCGTGTCCGCGATGTACAGGCCGCCTGTGCCAGCGCAAACCCCGCCGGGCTCCGTCCGGGGCTCCGCGGCGCCCCGACGGGGTCTGTGGCGAGGCGGAACTTTTCGGGTGCTTCGGCGTCGTAATGATCGAGGCGCTTGATGAAACATGTCTTCGTGTTGATCATCCTGACGCTGGCGATCGCCGCCTGCGGTAGCCAGCCAGCCGCTCAGCCCGGAACCGGGATCCAGGGGATGGTCCAGGTGGGACCAACCTGCCCGGTCGAGCGGATCAACTCCCCCTGCCCGCCGCATCCGCTCGCCACCACCGTCGTCGTCCGTGACGGTACCGGCGCTGAGGTCACGCGCTTCCATTCCGGCGCCGACGGACGGTTCAAGGTCGATCTGCGTGCCGGAACCTACACGCTCGTTGGACTCACGATCGGCTCCAGCTCGTTGCCACGCCCGATCCCGACGTCGGCCACGGTGAATCAGGGAACGTATACGTCGGTGAACATCGAATACGACAGCGGGATCCGCTGAGGCGGCGGCCCCCACCCTGACCCTCCCCCAGCTGGGGAGGGATAAATCAAGGCGCTAGTTGCCGATGTGCGCCGCGGGAATCGTCCCCATCCGACCGCGCCGGTAATCATCAAAGGCCTGGGCCAGCTCTTCGTGGGTGTTCATCACGAATGGTCCGTACCAGGCAACCGGCTCACCAATCGGCTCTCCGCCGAGGACGAGGACCTCGAGGTTCGGTGAACGGCTTTCCTGCGTGAGGTCGGCGGTCAGCGTGATCAGGTCGCCCGCGCCGAAGGCCGCCAGCTGTGCGGTGCCGATGGGCGCGCGCTTGGCGCCGGCGGTTCCGCGTCCGGCCAGGACGTACACGAGCCCGTTGAAGTCGCGTCGCCAGGGAAGGCGCAGCTCGGCGCCGGGGTTTACGGTCGCATGCGCCAGCGTAATCGGCGTATGCGTGATACCGGGTCCCGCGTGACCGGCGACTTCGCCGGCGATGACGCGCACCAGCGCGCCGCCGTCGTGCGATGCCAGCAGCGTGACCCGGCTGGCCCCAATATCTTGGTAACGCGGTGGCGCCCATTTCTGACCTGCCGGGAGGTTCACCCAGAGCTGGATGCCGTGGAAGAGGCCTCCACTGGCGATCAAGGCTTCGGGCGGCCGTTCGATGTGCAGGATCCCGGCGCCGGCCGTCATCCATTGGGTGGCGCCGTTGGTGATGAGGCCGCCCCCTCCCGTGGAATCCTGGTGCTGGAAGGTCCCGTCGATCATGTAGGTCACGGTCTCGAAGCCGCGGTGCGGATGCCAGGCCGTGCCTTTGGGCTCACCCGGCCCGTACTCGACCTCGCCCATCTGGTCCATGTGAATGAACGGATCGAGGTAGCGCTGGTCAAGTCCGTAAAAAGCGCGACGAACCGGAAACCCCTCACCCTCGACACCTTTGGGCGCCGTGGTGATCGCGAGCACGGGACGCTCGATGCTCGTGGCGCGCTCCAGGTCCGGGATCCGGGGCAGCGTCAGGATGTTTTCGACGGTGACGGCAGGCATGACATCATCTCCAACCCGGCAAAGGGGCGGGCTATTCCGAATGATCGCGGCTGCCGGCTCAAGCTGGAGCGATCGACGGCGCCGGGGCGCGGTAGAGCAGGGCGACGTAGGCCGACATCGCCAGCGCGAATCCGACCGCCATCAGCATCGAGCTGAAGTCCTCGTGATAGTTGAGAAAGCTCCGCCGTTGAAGCCGGCGCCGAGGACGCCCACGAGGCCGATGGCGGCCAGCGTGATGCGTCCACTGCCACCGAGCCGTATCGCCTGGACCAGGGTGCCCAATGCGGCGAGAACGAGCACCAGTCCCCAGGCCGCGTGCAGCGTCAGCCAGAGTCCGCCGTGAAGGATCGCCCACGTGACACTCGTGACGACGCCGCCGAAATACTCGGGTGGATTGGCGCCCGGATGATTGCTCGGAATCGTGACGAACAACGTGACCGCCATTCCCAGTACAAACTGCACGATGAGCATCGCCAGCACGACGCCGAGCGTCCGGCGGAAGGCGGCTTCTTTCATGGGCGTTGTGTCCCCCGAGCGTAGCCGGCTGAACCGCGCACTTTTCCGCTAACGTCTACAGCCGTGAGGATCGGCGTCATGCTCGAGGGTCAGGAGGGGTTGACCTGGGAACGTTGGTTTGCGATCGCCGACCGGGTCGAATCGCTCGGACTGGAGTCGCTCTCGCGCTCGGACCATTTCTTCAGCCTGATGGGCCACCCGGAGCGGCCGGCGCTGGAATGCTGGACGTCGTTGACCGCCCTGGCTCAGCGAACGCAGCGGATCCGGTTCGGGCCACTGGTCAGCCCGATGACGTTTCGCCACCCCGCCCTGCTCGCCCGGATGGCCGCCGCGGTCGACCTGCTCTCGAACGGCCGGCTCGTCGTGGGCCTGGGCGCGGGCTGGAATGATGCCGAGCATCAGGCGTTTGGGATCGCGCTGCCGCCACTGAAAGAGCGGTTCGACCGGCTGGAGGAGGGGATTGCCGTCATCAAAGCCCTGTGGTCCGGCGGGCCGGTCGACCTCGAGGGCCGCTATTATCCGCTGCGGCGCGCCGCGGCCTACCCGCGGCCGTTGCAGCGACCCGCGCCGCCGGTGCTGATCGGAGGCGACGGCGAAATCCGGCTGCTCAGGATCGTGGCCCGGGATGCCGACGAATGGAACAGCCATGCCCCGGGCCCGGACGTCTACAAGGTCAAGCGGGCCAAGCTCGAGGAACACTGTCGCGCGGTTGGCCGCAACCCGGACGCGATCCATCGGTCCTGGATGGGGGGCATCCTGATCGGCCGCGACGCGCGCGAGGTCGCGGAAAAAGGTCGTTGGATGCAGTCGTTCCTCTCCGGGCTTTCAGGCGTGCGGCCCGACGTCGCGCCGGATGAGTTGCGGCGCCGAAGCTGGATCGTGGGCACGCCGGACCAGGTCGCGTCACAGCTGGAGGCCTGGTCGGCGCTGCGCATCGAGCGGGTGATGTTCCAGTGGTACAACCTCGACGACCTCGATGGGCTTGGTCTGCTCGCCGAGCTCGACGAGCACTAAGGGAGGACGACCATGGCAAACCGGAGCGACCCAATCGACCAGGCCAAGGACGAGCTCGAGCGACACGTCGTCGACCCGATCGGCCACGTTCCCCGGCTGGTGCTCTCGCAGCATGTTTCGGGCGATGGGGTCCTCGACCGCATTGCGGACGTCGTCAATCGCCTGATCGGCTCGATGTACCTTTTCGTCCTGATCACGATCGGCATCGTGATCTGGCTCTTTGCGGGCAACATCGTCGGCTTCGACAAGACGCCCTGGCCGCTGCTGCTCACAATCCTGAACCTACCCCAGCTGTCGATCATGATTTCCTTGCAGGTGAGCGCCAACCGAGCCCTGGCCGCCAGCGATGCGCGCGCGATCGCGGATCACGAGACCCTGCACGCGATCCACGAGCTCGCCAAGATGCAGATCCAGCTCCTCGATGGGCAGAACAAAGTCCTGGCCGGACAAAACCAGGTCCTCGAGATCCTCAAGAAGGCACATCCGACGCCGACCGGCCAGTAACCAGCGGATCAGCCGAAGTTGATCATCACGTTCTTGATCTGCGTGTAGTTCGCCAGCGCCTCGACCCCCTGCTCGCGGCCGAAGCCGCTGCGTTTGAAGCCGCCAAACGGTAGCCCGATGCTGCCCTCGACGCTGTAGCTGTTGACACGGACCTGCCCCGACTTGACCGCGGTGGCCACCGTCAGCGCCTTGCTCAGGTCTTTGGTCCAGACCCCCGTCACGAGACCGTAGGGTGTGCCGTTCGCGATCGCGATCGCCTCGTCGAGCGACCCGAAGGTGGTGACGGTCAGCACCGGACCGAAAATCTCTTCCTGCTCGAGGGCGGTTCCGCGCGCCACCCCGTCGAGCAGCGTGGGTTCAATGAAGAAGCCCCGCGCGAGGTCGGGCGCGTCGGAGCGGCGGCCACCGGTCACCGCGGTCGCTCCATCGCCCGCGCCGGCCGCGATGTAACCGAGGACCCGCTGCATCTGCCGGTCACTCACGACCGGGCCCATGTCCGGGTTGTCGAGGCCGCGGCCCATGCGGATCTTTCCGATGCGGGACGCGAGCAGTTCGACGAACCGATCATGAACCGATTCTTCGAGCAGCAGCCGGGTCGGCGCCGTGCAGGTCTGCGCCGAGTTCTGCATCAGCGTGGTGGCGGCCGAGGCGGCGGCTCGCTCCAGGTCGGCGTCCGCAAACACGATATTCGCGGACTTGCCGCCGAGCTCGAGCGTCACGGGCACGACGTTCTCCGCGGCAGCCTTCATGATCGCGATCCCGGTTGGGACCGACCCGGTGAAGGTGATGTGGTTGATCCCAGGATGCGAGGCGAGCGCGGCCCCCGTTTCGCGGCCACCGGTAACGACATTGAAGACGCCGGGCGGAAGGCCGGAATCCACCGCCAGCTCGGCGAGGCGAATCACACTGAGGCCCGCTTCGGCCGCCGGCTTGGCCACGACTGCGTTGCCGCATGCCAGGGCGGGCGCAATCCCCCGCGAGGCGAGGCGCAGCGGATAGTTCCAGGGAACGATCTGCGCCGACACACCCAGCGGCTCGCGAAGCGTGAAGTCGATGAAGCCGCTTCCCAGCGGGATGCTCGAGCCAAAGACCTTGTCCGCCACGCCGGCAAAGAATTCGAAATAGCCGGCGGCGGCCGCCACGTCGTCCTCGGCCTGGCGCAGCGGCTTGCCGACATCCAGGCTCTCCAACTCGGCGAATTCGCGGCTGCGCTCGCGGAGGAGGTCGGCGATCCGGTTGAGGATGCGAACGCGCCGCACCGGTGGCAACCCAGCCCAGCCACCCGCAAAGGCCGTCCGCCCCGACGCGACCGCGGCGTCGACGTCCGCCTTGTCACCCGAAGCCACGACGGCGAACGTCTCCGCCGTTGCCGGGTCGATGGCATCGAGGGTCGCCCCCGCCCGGGCCCAGGCGCGCTCCCCGTTGATGAACATCCGGCCGTCCACCGCGGTCGCCTTCACATCGCCTTCACACCCCTAGCCTACCGTTGCCGTAGGCGGGTCCGAATTCAATTCCACCGACTGGCCGGCCCTGGCGAGTTTTCATGTGTGAGACGGCCGTTTTTCGGGAAAAACCGATGTTGTATCCGGTTACGGGCTAGCAAAAGGAGCGAGTCCAATGCGTACGACGGTCGAGGCGAACTCCGACCTTTCCCTGACCCCATCCGATCCGGCGGCGTCCGCCACGGCGACCCCCGCCCCCATGCTCGCACTCGACCCGGAGACGACGGCTCGTCTCGACACCGCCGTCGGCACGTACATCGACGGTCTTCTCGCAGCCGATCCCCGTAGCGAGAGCTTCAAGAAGAAGGTTGACGGCATCCACGCCCTGGGGAACGAGGAGATCAAGCAGTCCGCGAGCGTTTCCAACCGGATGCTCGACCGCCCCGTTGGCGCGCTCGCCCGCATCGGGGACAAATCCTCAACCGTCTCCAGCGCACTGTTGCAACTGCGGCGCACCGTCGAAGACCTCGACCCATCACGCCGCGGGTTGCTCGACCGGCGACGGATCTTCGGCGTCCTGCCGATGGGCAACCGGCTGCGCGACTATTTCGGCAAGTACGAGTCGGCCCAGGGGCATCTGAATGCGATCGTCCAGGCACTGTACCGGGGCCAGGACGAGCTTCTCAAGGACAATGCGGCGATCGAGCAGGAGAAGTTGAATCTCTGGGCCGTGATGGATCGACTCAAGCAATACCTTTACCTTGCCCGCACCATGGACAGCGCGCTCGACGCCCGCATCCGCGAGGTCCAGTCAACCGATCCCGAGCGGGCGAAGACATTGCGGGAGGACTGTCTCTTCTACGTTCGCCAGAAGACCCAGGACCTCGCGACGCAGCTCGCTGTCAGCGCCCAGGGGTACCTGGCGCTCGAGCTTGTCCGAAAGAACAATCTCGAGCTCGTCAAAGGCGTCGACCGCGCCACGACGACAACGGTGTCTGCGCTGCGCACCGCGGTGATGACGGCGCAGGGCCTGGTCAACCAGAAGCTCGTGTTGGACCAAATCGGCGCGCTCAACGATACGACCGCCGAGATGATCGAGGGGACGTCGGCGATGCTCCGCCAGCAGTCGGCCAGCGTGCACGAGCAGGCGGCGACGGCAACCGTCAGCATCGAGAAGCTGCAGGCGGCCTTCGCCAACATCTATGCCACGATCGATACCATCGACGCCTCCAAGCTGCAGGCGCTGGAAACGATGCGGCAGACGATCGATGCGCTCTCCAAGGAGGTTGCCCGCGCGCAGGCCTACCTCGAGCGGGCGCACGACGCGCCGGCGACGGAACTCGCGCCGCTCCCCGATGAGCTGAAGCTGACCGTCCGTACGCCCTAGCGACGGGAGCACCAATGGGAAGTGCGATCGTGTCCTACCGCTCGCCGCTGCCCGCGCGCTCAGCCCCGCGCGGGCTGGTCGCCTACCTGACCAGCCGCCGAAACCTCACCGGTTCGGCGCTGGCGCTGGTGGGGGCGGGACTCGTGCTGGCTGACCCGGTCGGATTACAGGGGCTGCTGCTGGTCGCCGGGCTTTACCTGGCCGGCGCGCTGGCCACCCGCGCCGCGCCGCGCATCGATCGTTTTGGCTTCGATCCGCGGCGCCTGCAAAAATCGCTATCCGAACAGATCGCCGCGGTGGCGGCCCGGGTCCCGCCCGAGATTCTGGCCCGGTTGCAGCGGATCGAGCTGACCACCCGTACCGAGATCCTTCCGCACCTGGATTGCCTGCCGATCGGCGCACCGGAGCTGTACCTGATCGAGCGGACCGTCTCCGACTATGTGCCGACGGCGATCGATGCGTACCTTCGCCTCCCGGCCGGCTATGTCTCCTCGCAGCCGGGCAGCCACGGCCGCGCGGCGGTCGACGTGCTGGCCGAGGAGCTCGACTTCCTCGATGCCGAGATGCGACAGGTGGCAGAAGTCGTCCACCGAGCGGATATGGACCGCCTGCTCGCCCACAAGCGATTTCTCATCGACCGCTTCCACCGGGAGGAGCGGTCAGGCTGACGTCGGACGGCGCAGCGTCGGTCGCAGGGATGCGGGCAACAGGCGCCAGATGCCCAGACCCAGGGCGATGAGCAGCAGGAACGGCAGGAGGAACCCACCGACGACCAGCATGCCGCCGATCACCGCCACGAACGTCTGGCCGGCGGTTCCGAGCGAGCTCGCAAGGCCGCTGCGATCCCAGAGGCTCGGCTGCGCCGGGGCGGCCGCGACCGTGAACAGATGAAGCGTGATCGTCGAGTAGGTGGTCCGCTGGTCGAGGAAGCGGATGCGCCCCTCGATCTGCTCGATCTGGCCGGTCACGCTCGACAGCTGGTTCTGGACCGCGATGCTGTCCGGAATCGTCTGGGCGCGCCGCATTAGGTCCAGGAGGATCGCCTGCTGCGCTTGCTGGTTCTTGAGCCGGGACTGGAGGTCGACGTACTCGCCGCTGACATCCTGGCTGGTCACCTGAAGCTGGGTCGGCTTGCCAAGCTGGCGCAGCGCCGCCAGCGCGTCGCCGTAGCTGGTGGCCGGCACCGCGACCACGACCGTGCCCGAGTCGGTTTCCTGCCCGCTGGGATCCCCAACCTGCGAGCTGACGAGGTAGCCGTTGAACCGTCCGGCGATGGTCACCGCCTGGTTGTAGCTGTCCCAGAACGATCCGGACTTGATCTGGATCCCGAGCGAAGCGTCCTGGATGACCTTCTGGTTACCCTGGGCGGTGAGGACCGCGTTGCTGCTGGCCTGGGGCGCCGGCCCGCCCGAGATCGCGTTCTTATCCGCGCTGGAGTAGGTCGCCCCCCCTTGCGCCAGCCCCCCGCTGACCGGGCTGGGCGAGCTCGCGGGGGTGGACCCGCAGGCCGCCAGGAGACCGACGACGCTCAGCAGCGCCAGCGCGGGACCGATGCGGTTGAATGGCATGATGGGCACCTCGAAACCTAAGACGCGGCTGAGAATCGAAAGTTCCCGGCTCCTCAGGCTAAGCTTGAAACGTGAGCCGCCCGGTTGACCTTTCGCCGCTGCAGCGGGAGTTCGATAACTTGCGCCTGCAGCTCTGTCATTGCGACAACGCCGGCACCTGCCTTGGTTGCCAGGGGGTGGAGATGCTGCGCCAGCAGGCCCAGATGATCGTCTCGGCGGCGACCCAGCCGGTCCTGCTGCAGGTTGCGCAAGAAGCCCAGGCCAAGGAGCTCGTCAAGCAGGTGCAGGAGATGCAGGAGCGCCTGCTCCGCGACCCGGAGGCGGCCAAGGCGCTCGAAGAGTTACTGAAGTACTTCCAGGAGCCGCCCCAGGAGACGAACCACTAGCCTGGCGATCGCTCCTCGCTCAGGTCGTGGCCGGGACGGCGGTCACGACCACCCGCTTGGTATCGACCCAATTGGGCCAGCAGGTAAAGAGCGTGAGCCGTACATCGTTGGTTGGCTTGAGGATCTGGACGGCAGTGGGTGGGACGATGGTGCGGCCGGTGACGTGATAGGCAATCGCGGACCCGCCGGCCAGCGCCACGTCAACCTCGTCGCCCGCCTTCAGATCCTGCAGGTGGCCGAAGACGCTGCCCTCGATGTCGTCGTGCCCGTAGAGCACCGCGTTGCCGCTGCCGATGGGGGAGGAGTTGGAATAGTGGGTCACCGCGTACCCCTTGGCGATCAGCATGTTGCCGCCGGTGTCGACGCCCCGGTCGAAGATCGGGGCGTTCTTGATGCCGAGTCTGGGGATCGAGAGGTAGGCGACCACCTGGCTGGGGCCGGCACCCGTATTGTTGGTGCCCGGAAGGGATTTGGGATGCTGGTGGGGCGGCGAGAGTGGATCGCCCAGCGCCGGGATCGGCTGGGTCATCACCACCTCGGGTGAGCCCAGGCGCAAGACGCCCAGGGCCGGTAGCGCGGTCGCCATTAGCGCCAGGCCAGCAGCAATCAGCAGTGCGGCTATCAGGTTTCGACGCATCCCTTCCATCATAGTCAGGCGGATTCGAAACCCTGTCAAGAACACGAACAGGGCGCCGGGACGAAACCCCGGCGCCCTGTTGGTCGAACGGTCTGCTTAGGCGGCCTTGCGGGCGGTCTGGCGCGTGTAGGCCTCGCGGACGGCCTTGGGGAACGACCAGCGCGGCTTCTTCGAGGCGGGCCGCGCCTTCAGCATGATCGCCTCGCCGGTGAAGGGGTTGGTGCCTTTCCCTGCCTTGCGAGCCTTGACGTCACGCGATGCCAGGGCGCCGATCTCGGGGAAGCGCACCCGCATGCCGCGGGCGCCGGCCGCGACGGCCGCCTCGAACGCATCTTTGACGGCCCAGTTGAGGTCCGACTTCTTGACCTTGTGGCCCTTATCCGTGAGATTCTCGTGCACCAGGCTGACGAACGTCGACGCTGTCCACTTTTGAGTTTTCGCCATCGTGTCCTCCGTCTTGAAAATCCGGTGGGCCAGGGGCCCTGTCGTGGGTTGCAAACGGACCGAAGGCCGAAAACGTGCGTTATTCCGCCGAATTTGCCAGAAAATTAGCGGCGGGATGCCCGGGCTGCACTTTGAAGGCCGCCTCGAGTCCGACCAGGGAGCCTGCTTCATCCGCGTCCCGCCGGAGGCGCTGGCGGCGCTCGGCCAGGAGAAGCGGATGCCGGTCATGGTGACGATCAACGGCTACACCTATCGGAGCCGGATCGCCGTGTACGGGGGGCAGCATTACCTCGGCTTGCGGCGCGAGGTCCGGGAGGCGGCCGGGGTGATCGCCGGTGACCAGCTCACGGTCGGCCTCCAGTACGATGCCGAGCTGCGGACGGTGGACCTGCCCGAGGGGTTGCGATCCGCCCTCGACGCCAACGCCGAGGCGGCCGCGGCCTTCGAGAAGCTCTCCTACACGCGCAAGAAAGAGCTGGTCCAGTGGGTGACCGGGGCGCAGCGACCCGAAACCCGCACGCGGCGGATGGCCCAGGCGATGGCGATGCTGCGCGGTCGGCGGTCCGGGAGGCGTTAGCCGGTCAGGCGGCCTTGCGCTGCCGCAGCGCGTAGGTGATCCGGTCGTCGAGCAACCACTCTTCCTCGAGGGCCAGGATGCTCAGCAGGAGCTCCTCGTGGATGTCCTCGAGCTCGCGGCGCCGCTCGATCCCCTCCGCGTCCAGCGGCTGCGGAACGAGCGCCTCGAACTGCCGGGAGACATCCATTGCTGAGTCACATCCTGCTTGCCTCCGTTCTAGCGCGACAGTATTAAGGCCGTGTTTTCGATGCCGCCTCAAAGCGATCCGGCTCACGACTGTGGCGGGTTCGTGACCGCGCTGTTTATTCCGAAGGGCGAGCCGCGGCCGGGGCTTTCAGCGCCTGTTCCCGGATGACTTTCTTGTCGAACTTGCCGACGCTGGTCTTGGGAATCTCATCGATGAACCGGACTTCGTCCGGCAGCCACCATTTCGCCACCAGCGGCTTGAGGAAGTCGATGATCTCCTCCTGGCTGACGGCGCCCTTGAACTCCGGCTTTGCGACGACGTAGGCGACCGGCCGCTCCTGCCACTTCGGATGGGGGATGCCGATGACGGCCGCTTCGAGCACCTTGGGATGGCCCATGATCGCCGACTCCAGCTCCACCGACGAGATCCACTCGCCGCCGGACTTCACCAGGTCCTTCGTGCGGTCGACGATCGCCACGTATCCCTCCGGGTCGACGTTGGCGACATCACCGGTCCGCAGCCAGCCGTCAGCCGTAAAGCGCTCGGCATCGACCCCCCGGTAGTAGCTGCTCGTCACCCACGGGCCGCGCACCTGGATCTCACCCACGCCCTTTCCATCCCACGCGACCGGCTCGCCCGTGTCCACGTTGGCGAGCCGCAGCTCGACCCCGGCGATGGGGAAGCCCTGCTTGAGCCGGACGGCCTTCGGATCGCGGCCCCGCATGGCGCTCTTGATGCCGGCAACGGCGGCGACCGGCGACGTCTCGGTCATGCCCCAGCCCTGGTTGGTGTCGATCCCGTGCCTGGTCAGGCCGTCGTAGAGTCCGGCCGAGAGCGCCGAACCGCCGACGAACATCCGCATCCCGTCGAGGTTGGTCCCGGTCTTGTCCAGGTGTTGCAGCAGGGCGATCCAGACACTGGGCACGCCGGCGGTGAACGTGACGCCCTCCTCTCGGAAGAGGTCGATCAGGCTGACGGGATCCAGAAAGCGGTCTGGAAACACAAGCTTGGAGCCGAGCATCGTCGCCCCGTACGCGAGCCCCCACGCATTCGCGTGGAACATCGGCACGACGGGAAGGATGCTGTCCGACTCCGCCAGCCCGATGCCCCCACCGATCGCGATACCGAATGAGTGCAGGACGGAAGAGCGGTGGCTGTACACGACCCCCTTCGGCTTCCCGGTGGTCCCCGACGTGTAGCACATGGCGGCCGCGTCCCGCTCGTCCAGCACCGGCCATGGGTACGCGGTCGGATGACTGGCAATGAGCTCCTCGTAGGACGCCAGCGGCGTGAGCTCCCCGTTGGGGGAGGGGCCGTCGGTCATGACGACGAACTGCTTCACGCCCTTGATCTCGTTGGCGACTCGCTGGAGGGCCGGCATCAGGGATGCGTCGACGAAGATGACTTTGTCCTCCGCGTCGTTGATGACGTATGCAAGGTGCTCGGGAAAGAGCCGGGGGTTCAAGGTGTGCAGGACCGCGCCCGAGCAAGGCGCCGCGAAGTACAGCTCCAGGTGCCGGTAGTTGTTCCAGGCGAGCGTTCCGACCCGATCGCCAGGACCCACTCCGAGGTCTTTGAGGGCATGGGCGAGCTGGGCGACCCGCCGGCCGAAGTCGGCGTAGGTGTACCGGTGGCGGCCCATTTCCCTCCTGGTCACGATCTCCTTCGACGGGAAAAGAGTGGTCGAACGCCAGAGGAAGTGCTGTAGCGTCAGCGGGAAGTCGGGCATCGTGCTGCGCATCGCGGTCAACCCCTCCTTGGCCGGAGTGCCGGCCGGTCACGTTTTGGCGGTCGCAATACTACCCATGATATGCTTGCTTGCGGGCGGAGGCAGCCCGGTCATGGCACGCCCCGAAACGCAAGCGGACCGGGGATAACTTTGCGAAGGAGCTAGCGGCAGACGTGGCGCAGAACGGCACGATTAAGCGACTCGTGATGGATCGAGGATTCGGATTCTTGAGCGGCGAGGACGGCAAGGAGTATTTCTTCCACCGGTCGTCCGTCGAGGGCTCGTTCGAGGGGTTGCAAGAGGGGCAGAAGGTCAGCTTCGACGTAGAAGCATCAGCGCCCAAGGGGCCGCGTGCCTCTCGGGTGCGCGTCGCCTAAAGACTCACAAACCCAGAATCCAAGAGGCCCGGGTTTTCACCCAGGCCTTTTTTGTTACTTACGTTTGATCGCACGGATATAGGCGCTCGCGATCTTTCCGGAACCTGCGGGGAGTCCAGCCTCATCGGGCCCAAAGGTGTTTGTGATCTGGATGTCGACGGCGTCGAAACCGGCGTCGCCGACCGCGGTACGGTACGCATCGACCGGGATCGTGCCGGCCACGCAGCCTGCCCAGGCATCGAGCGAGGATTTGACGGACGGCGCGAGGGGCTCGACTTCGACCATGTCCGACACCGCGAGTCTTCCACCCGGCTTCAGGACGCGAAAGGCTTCCCGGAGCACCGCTGCCTTGTCGGCGGCGAGGTTGATAACACAGTTGGAGATGACCACGTCCACCGCGGCATCCGGGAGCGGGATCGCCTCGATTGTCCCCTTGAGGAAGGTGGCGTTTTCGACCCCCGATCGCGATCGGCTCTCATTGGCCAGCGCGAGCATCTCGTCGGTCATGTCCACGCCGTAGGCGTGACCACCGGGGGAAACGCGCCGGGCCGAGAGTAGCACGTCGAGGCCGGCGCCGCTGCCAAGGTCGAGCACCACCTCGCCGGGATGCAGCTGGGCCAGCATCGTCGGGTTGCCGCAGCCGAGACTGGCCCCCAGGGAGAGACCAAGATCTGCGATCTCTGCCGTGGAATACTCCTTCTCACCGATCGGGCCGCTGATCGCGTCGGTCCCGCTGCAGCAGCTCGAATCGCAGCAGTTCCCGCCGTCCCGCATCTTGATCGCGGTCTCCGCGTAATGCGATCGAACCGAATCCTGAATCGTCTCCATGACTGACCCCGTGGAATTGATTGACGTCTGTCGATGGAAAGCCTAGCAGACCCATAGACACCTGTCAATGGAACTGCTAGACTCGGTCCATGAGAGCGCCGGTTCAAGAGCGCGTGAAAGGGGTCTGTTGTCCGCCATCGATCCCGCTTCCCCTGGCAAAGGTGGATGCATCGGTCGAGGTGCTCAAGGCGCTCGCCGATCCCACCCGGCTGCAGATGATGGGGATCCTCAGGCGGTCCCCGAAGGCGGTCTGCATCTGTGACTTCACGGCGGCCTTCGCGTTGAGCCAGCCGACGATCTCGCACCACATGGCGAAGCTGCGAGAGGCCGGACTGGTCGAGGCGACCAAGGTCGGGATCTGGGCCTACTACCGGCTCAGCGCCCGGCTCGACTCGAAGACTCGTGCGCTCCTGGACGTCCTGGTCTAGCCAGGTGGCGCGTGTCCTCTTCGTCTGTCTGCAGAACGCCGGCCGTTCGCAGATGAGCCAGGCGCTCTTCGAGCGCGTCGCGCAGGGCCGTCACGAATCGCGATCGGCGGGCACCCGTCCGGCGGGGGCGGTCCACCCGGTCGTCGTCGAGGCGATGCAGGAGGTTGGGATCGACCTGTCGCAGCACCAGCCGCAGAAACTCACCGACGAGTTGGCTCGATGGGCCGACCTGGTCGTCACCATGGGCTGTGGCGACGAATGCCCCTACATTCCGGGCAGGCGCTACATCGACTGGGACCTGGCAGACCCTGCCAACGAGCCCCTGGTTGAGGTGCGCAAGACGCGCGACGAGATCGGCCGGCGGGTCCGCGACCTGAGCGTCATGCTCGATCAGCCCTAGTCGCAAACTTCCTTAAAGCGCCGGGTTACTAACGTGTGGACGCCCTCCACGATTGGCGGCAGCCTGCCCTGCCGAGCCTCGACCGCGAAAACGACCGCGAGTTCAAAGCCCGGGTTCGAACGCATTACGATCGGCTCGCCGCCGGCCGTGATCGCTGGTACCGCCGCAACCGGGGGTACCACGACTACCTCGAACATGCCTTGCGGGCACTCGTCCCGCCCGGGCGGTCCGTCCTGGAGATCGGCTGTGGGACCGGAAACCTCCTGCATGCCCTCCAGCCGGCGCGCGGGGTGGGCATCGACCTCAGTCCCGCGATGGTCGATCTCTCGCGCCAGAAGTATCCGGAGATGCGGTTTGAGGTCCAGGACGCCGAGACGGTCGAGGGCGATGGGCCGTTCGACGTCATCGTCGCCTCCGACCTGATCGGGGAACTGCTCGACGTAGCCGCCATGCTCGAACGGCTGCACGCGCTGAGCTCCGCGGAGACGCGCGTAATCCTCACCTTCCACAACCCGGCCCTGGAGGGGATGCTCCGGGTGGCGCAGCGCATCGGCCTCACCATGCCGCCCTCCCGCCAGAACTGGATTGGCCCGAACGACGTCACCGGCCTTCTCGAGCTGTCCGACTTGACCGTGGAGCGGGTGCGCACGGGCCTGCTGCTTCCGGCGCTGCTTCCGGGGCTGAACCGGATGGCGGATGCGGTGCCGGCGAGCGCACCGCTGATCGGCTACCTGAACGCGGTCAACATCATCGTCGCGCGGCCGCAGCGGCCGCGGCCGAAGCTCTGGCCACTCAGCTGCAGTGTCATCGTGCCCTGCCGCAACGAGGTCGGCAACATCGAAGCCGCCGTCAGCCGGATGCCATCGATGGGGTCGCACACCGAGATCGTGTTCGTCGATGGCGCCTCAACCGACGGGACCTGCGAACGGATCGAGGAGATGCGGCGACGGTTCGCGGGCGCAAAAGACATTCGCTTGATACACCAGGTCCCAGGGCCCCAGCTCATGGCACCGGCATCGGTCGCGCCTGACGCCCCGGTGGCGATGCTCAAGCTCGGCAAGGGCGATGCGGTGCGCAAGGGCTTCGAAGCGGCTCGCGGCGATGTGCTGATGATCCTGGACGCGGACCTGACGGTCCCGCCCGAGGACCTGCCACGGTTCTTCAATGCCATCGCGGCGGGCAAGGCCGAGTTCGTCAATGGAAGCCGCCTCCTGTACCCGATGGAAGAGCGGGCGATGAAGTTCGTCAACTACCTTGGCAACAAGCTCTTCAGTAGCCTCTTCACCTGGATGCTGGGGCAGCGGATTCGCGACACGCTCTGCGGGACCAAGGCCTTGCGCCGGGAAGCCTACGAGCGCATTGCCGGCGGGCGCGCCTACTTCGGAGACTTCGACCCGTTTGGCGACTTCGACCTTCTCTTCGGTGCCGCTCGTCTTGGCCTGCGCATCGTGGACGTGCCGGTGCGGTACCGCCGGCGACGCAACGGGGTCACGAAGGTTCGCGTGGTTCGCCATGGCTTGCTGCTGATGGCGATGTCGCTCGTCGCCTTTCGAAAATTCACGCTGAGCAAGTGGATGCACCGCTGATGGTGAATTCGGTGAAGGACGGCTGTCCAATCTGCCGCGACACCCGGCGGCAAGCCGTGGTCGCCCAGAATGGGCTCGGGGTTGCCCGCTGCCGCAACTGCGGTCAGCGATACGTGTGGCCGGTGCCGTCCGAGAGCGTGTTGGCGGCGATCTACGATCGCAACTACTACCGCGGCGGTCACGGATCGGTGGGATTCAGCGATTACGCCGCGCTGACGCCAGCCCGTCGCCGGATGTTCGGCCGGCACCTGGATCGGATCGAACCGCTGATCCGGCCCGGCCGTGTCCTCGACGTGGGCTGCGCCACCGGTGACTTCCTGGTGGTGGCCCGGGAACGCGGCTGGGAGGTCCTCGGCGTCGATCCATCGCCCGCGCGCGAGCAGGCGCTCGCCGCCGGCATCCGGATGGTAGGGCACACCATCGATGACGTCGACCTCGCGCCCCACAGCATCGACCTGATCACCTTCTGGGACGTGCTCGAGCATCTGCCGGATCCGGTCGCCAGCCTGCGGCGCGCCCAGGAGTTGCTGACGCCCGGCGGGCTGGTGGCGGCCACCGTTCCCAACGCCGGCAGCGCGGTAGCCCGGCTGAGCGGAGCGCGCTGGTTCGGCTACAAGACGGCGGGTGAACACCTGCAGTTCTTCAGCCCGGCCACCATTAGCCGGTGCTTTGCGGCGGCCGGCTTCGACGTCACGGTTCGCCGGCCGGTCGCCTGGAGTTGCACCGTCGGATTCTTGATCGACCGCGCCGCGCTCTACCTGGGGGGACCCGGCCGGATCGCCCATCGGGCGCTGGCCGGACGCCGCCTATCGGGTTTCGTCGTCGACGTCCCGCAGGTCAATCAGTTCGTCGCGGCGCGGCTGGCGTCCGTTCCCGACTCCGTGGCCGCATGAGGTCGATCGTGGCGAGGCGGCCGAACGTGCAGCGGCTGACGTTCGTGCTTCTTGTGGTGCTGGCCATCAACCAGGTGCGGGTCGCGATGGAAGGCTGGGGTAACTTTGTCCTCCGCCACCCGGGCTTTGCCGATTTCGGGAACTACTACCTCTACGCTCGTGTCGGCCTGAACCAGGGATGGAGCCGGCTGTACGACCTGGCGGCGCAACAGCACGAATGGCTGCGCCTGGGCGGGCCGGACGTCATTCCCTGGTTTCCGATCATCTATCCGCCGCCGCTGGCGTGGTTGGTGGTCCCCTTCACCCTACTGCCGTTGCCGGTGGCCTTCGGATGCTGGACGGCGCTGCTGCTCGGATTGATCCTTCTGACCTGCCGGCTGGTCGCCCCCGGGCCGACGCGGATGTCGCGCTGGATGGTCCTGGCGGCGATGCTGGCCGTCTTTCCCGTGCTCTTTGCGCTGTTGCTCGGCCAGATCCTGATCGTGGAGCTGGCCGCGGTTGCTGGCGCCTGGTGGCTGATCGGGCGTGGCCGGGAGATCCCCGCCGGAATCCTGCTGGTCGCGCTGGTCTTCAAGCCTCAGATCGCGATCCTGCTTCCGGTCATCCTGCTGGTGATCGGCCGCTGGCGGACGGTCGCGGTCTGGTTCGCCGGATCGGCCGTGGTGGCGCTGATCGCCGTCATCACCACCGGGCTCAGCGGGCTGCACGACTACGCGGTCCGACTGGCCGATGCCGCGGCCGTGGCGCCGCAGTTCCTGGTGCCGACCCAGTTCACGATGGCCGGGCTGCTTGGTCACGGCGTCGTGACCATCGTGGTCAGCGCCCTGGCGGTGGCCTTGACGATTGCCGTGGCGTACCGCCATCGAGCGGAGGGGGCGGCGATCCCGGTAGCCGCCGCGCTCGTGGGGTCCATGCTGATCACGCCCTATCTCCATTACCAGGATCTCTCCGCCTTGCTGCTCGCCGGAGGGATCGCGCTGCATGGGTCGCTCGATCGCTGGCAGCGCACGCTCATGGTGCTCGGCTACCTGCTGCTGCTGGCAACCTCGTTCTGGGGCTGGGGCTTCGGCCTGTTCAGCGCGGTGCTCGGATCGACGCTGGTCCTCACCGAGGCGGCCTGGTTGCTGGTGACGTTCAGAGTCAGCGCCTCGGCTAGCGCGACTCGCCCCGCCGTAGGCTTCGGCCAGGTCCCGCTGGATCGCACGGCGTAGTCCTCGAGTCAGTAGCGCACGCGCGGATCGATGAAGGTGTAGGCAATGTCGACGACGACGTTCGCCGACACGATCAACAGCGCGCCGAACAGGACGGTGCCCATCACCAGTGGAATGTCGAGATTGAAAACCGCGTCCACCGCCTGCTTGCCGATCCCCGGCCAGGCGAACACCGACTCGATGACCACCACCCCGGCGAGGAAGTAGCCGAGATCCATTCCGAGCTGGGTAATGATCACGGTCAGGGCGTTCGGCATGGCGTGCGCAAGGATGACACGACGCTCTTTGAGACCCTTTGCCCAGGCCGTGCGAATGTAATCCTTCGGCAGGATGTCGAGCAGGACCGCGCGCAACAACCGGGAGTAGTAGGCGGCGCCCCCCAGGCCGAGCGTGAGCGCCGGCAGAAACAGGTACTGCGGCAGCCCGCCACCGTAGCCGCCCAGCGGAAAAAGAGGAATGAGGGCGCCGAAGACGAACAGGAAGATCAGGCCGAGCCAGAACGGTGGGGCGGCAAGCGTGACGAAGGTGAAGATCATCGTGATGCGATCCCACAGACTGCCCGGACGCGCCGCGGCCAGGATGCCGATCGGCAGCCCGATGGCGACTTCGAAGAATACCCCGGCGATGGCGAGCTCGGCGGTCGCGGGGAATCGTTGCAGGATGGCGGGGAGCACCGGTGCGGAGTAGCGATAGGAGTATCCAAAATCCAGGTGAAGGACCCGCCAGACGTAGTCGAAGAACTGGATGTAGACCGGGCGGTCCAGGCCGAGCTGGTGATGGATGATCTTGACCGCCGCGGGTGACGCGTTCGTGCCGGCGTACAGTCGGGCAGGGTCGCCCGGAACCATGAAGGCGATGGCGAAGGTCACGACGGCGACCCCAAACAGCACCACGACCATCCAGAGCAGCCGTCGGAGGATGTAGCCCTTCATGCCCGCACCGCCGACCGGTGGGAGGGGAGCCGGCGCTCCCCTCCCATCAATCTCACTTGCCTCCCGTCAGCCAGATATTGGTCAGGACCAACGGCCACACCGGGTGGAGCGCGTAATCATGAACGCGCGTTCCTGAAATGCTCGTCTGTAGAGTCGAGTACATCGGGACCCAGGGGAAGTCCTGCTTGGCAACGATGTCTTGAATCTGTTGGTAAAGCTTGAGCCGCTCGGTGGCGTTGGTATCGCCGCGCGCCTGGTCCGCGAGTTGATCCAGCTGCTTGTTGCAGTAGAAGGCGACATCGCCGCCATTGGCCGTGACGTTCGCCGCGCTGCAGGTCAGGATCGGATCGATGAAGTCGGACGGATCGGGAAAGTCCTGGATCCATCCGTTGTAGCTGAGGGCGGTCGAATTCGGCTTGCCGGTGATGTCAAGGAACGCGGGAAACGACAGGCCTTTGAGGTTGATGGTGATGCCGACCGCTTGAAAGTCCTGCTGGATGGAGGCCGCCAGGTTGTCGGAATCGGCATTCGCCTTGGCATAAACGAGATCCTGCGCGGGAAATGGATGACTCGCGCCATATCCCGCCTGGGTCAGCAGCGCCTTGGCCTTGTCGAGGTTCTGCCCATTCTTGTCCAGACCGAGCGGGTTGTAGTTGGCCACGTAGCCAGGCATCGGCGGAGCCTGGATGCCATTGTTGATCACGCCGCGACCGTTGAGCACTTTCAGCTGGTTGGTTTTGTTGACGACGTTGTTGAAGGCCTCCCGCACCAGCTTGTTGTCGAACGGTGCCATGTTGACGTTCATCCCCAGGTACCAGATGTCGACGTTCGGGTTCCTGACGATGCGGCCTTTGAAGGTTGGATTGCTGTTCAGCTGGATGTACTGGGCCGACGGCATGTTGATGTCCGGCTGGACGAGGTCCGCCTGCCCGTTCTGCAGCCGCAAGAAGCCCACTTCGGCCGCGACGCCGATCTGGAAATCGACCTCGTTGAGGTAGGCCGCCTTGCCAAAGTAGTTGGGGTTCTTCTTCAGGACCAGCAGCTGGCCCGCCGTCCACTTGTCGAGGGTGAACGGTCCGGTACCGACCGGCTTGTGGGAGAAATCGGCGCCCGCCGCGGCCACCGCTTCCTTGGGGATGACGAACCCGAATGGCATGGCCACGATGTTCAGAAACGATTGGTTGGGTGCGTCGAGGTCAACTTCCAGCGTGTTCGCGTCGATCACCTTGATCCCGCTGATGTGATCGACCTTGGCGTTGAAGAAGTCCTGCGCGCCGGTGATGCCGCCCCAGAAGCTCCCACCGGTCATCGGTCCCTGAGTCTTGGGATCGAGCATCCGCTCCCATGAGTACTTGAAATCATCGGCCGTCACCTCACGGCCGTTGCTGAACTTGACGCCTTTTCGAACCTTGAACGTGTAGGTCTTGCCGCCATTCGTGATCGACGGCATCGCCTCGGCGATGTCAGGCGCGAGCTGGGTGGTGAATCCCTTGTAGTCGAGGAGCCCGTTGTAAATCGAACGTTCAACGGCCCAGCTGGTGGTGTCGTACGCGACCGCGGGATCGAGCGTCTTGGGGTCGTCCTTAAAGGCGACGTTCAAGGTGCCGCCGGAGACCGGCTGGGTGGTGGTCGCGGTCGTCGTTCCACAAGCGGCCAGCACCAGCAGGCTGGTCACCGTGACCCCCATCAATCGAACGCGGTGGTGATTCATTTGCTTCTCCCTCCCATTTCTTCGTCGTCGCTACGCCGATTCCGCTTCCATGCCAGGACGGACCACTGAGGCCAGCGCCTGGCCGCCGGCCGAAACGCCGCCGAGTACACCTCTGTGAAGAGCGCGCTGCCGGGGATCGAGCGCATCCCGCAACCCGTCGCCGACCAGGTTGAAGGCAAGCACCGTAAAGAGAATCATCAAGCCGGGGAAAATCACGAGCCAGGGCGCCACGAGGAGGAATGCCTGCCCGTCGGAAACCATCTTGCCCCAGTCGGCGGTCGGGGGCTGCACGCCGATCCCGATGAAGCTGAGGATCGACTCGGTGCTGATACTGGTCGCGATGCCGATCGTGCCGTACACGATCAGGACGGGAACCAGGTGGGGAAGGATGTGCCGAAGCAGAATTCGGCTGGGTCGACCGCCGCCGGACCTCGCGGCTTCGATGAACTCTTTTTCTCGAAGCGACAGCACCTGGCCTCGGACGATGCGAGCGACCGCCGTCCAGTAGAAGAGGGCGATGACGCCGGCGATCACCAACACATTCCCGCCGCGCTGGAGGATCGCGATCAGGGCAATCGAAAAGAGGAGGACCGGGAAGGCCATCATCACGTCGGTGAAGCGCATCAGGATCATGTCCACCCATTTGCCGAAGTAGCCGGCAAGGATCCCGACGCACAGCCCCACCACCAGGGCAAGCCCGTTGGCGACGAACCCGATGAACAAGGAAACGCGTGCACCCCAGATGATCCGGCTGAGCAGATCGCGGCCGACGGCATCGCTGCCGAGGAGGAACGCGGAACCCGGCGCGAGTGGCCGGCCGTCAGCCGGCAGCAGTTCGTAATACCCATGGTTCGGATTGCGGATGGGGAGCAGCGGGGCCAGGATCGCCATCAGCAGGAGCAGGATGATAAAGGCGCTGCCACAAAGGGCCAGCCGGTCCCTACGAAAGCGGTACCAGATGGGCAGCCACGTGCTGACGCGCCGGGACTCCATCCTTCCTTATTCCTTCTCGCCCGAGCCAGGCTCAAATATACGGGGTCACGTTACAGATTTGGGGCCGAGGGCGCTGGAGCCTTCGCCGCGAGGGATCGCTAGGGCAGCCAGATTTCAGAGGCGGATTGGACGTCGGTGATCCACCAGCGGCCATCGATGTCGACCAGGGTGTAGTGGTAGTACCCGAGGAACCGGTGGGTCGTCCGCCGGCCAAGGCCGACCCCTTTCTCCGCGTCCGGAACGAGGCGGTAGATCCACTCCTCCTTGGTCGTGACGTTCACGTTCTGTGGGCTGGCTTCAAGACCGTACGCCGAAAGCTCGACCTTGCCGATCTGCAAGTAGGCCGTATACGAGACATCGAGCACCTCGCAGGTGATGTCCAGTCGAGCCGCGGGAAACGACTCGAAGTCCCCGGAGAGGTCGTGCGCCACCTGGGACAGCATCGGCTCGAGGTAGACCTCGCGGAGCACGTCCGCGTCACGGTTGTTGTACGCCTGCTGGTTGAGCTTGATCGAGCGCAGGACCGTGTCCTTGATCGCCGAGACGTTGAACGCCGTCTCCCGCTGCACGTGTAGAGAGTAGCAAAGGGCGAACCGCATTTCCGCGGGTTCGGGCTGGGCGACGGTCCGGTAAACCTTTGTAAACCTCATCGCCGCAGCGCCGGCCAGCGGGGCCGTAGTGCGAAGCAATGCCCTCCTTCCGCGTCAAATCAATGCGCGCACTGTGACGAAAGAGGGCTTGACGACACGGCGGCATTCACCATCCAGCTCCCGGGCCCGATTCAACTGGCGGCTCTGGGTGGTTTTGGGCGCCCTCACGGAGCTCTTCCTGATCTACGTCGCGCGCTGGTGGGCGCCCTCGCCGGTCACCTACTTCCTGGCGGTGCTCTTCCTGCCGGTGCTGGTGCTCACCGGCTTCTGGTCGTTCAAGTACTTCAAGCTCGTGCAGCAGAACCTGGAGCTCTCGCTGCGCGCGGATCAGAACCTCCAGGAGCTGAGCCACTTCTTCGAGACGGCCACCGCCGTCTCCAACCTGACCAAGCTCGGCGAGGACCTCGGCACGCTCACCACCAAGCTGGCCGAGCTGCTCGACGTCGAGATGTGCGGCTTCTTCCTCTACCAGGAAGGGCTCGAGGCCCTGATCGCTCCGGCCGCACCGTCGGGAATGCGGGAGAGCCGGCTCTTCAACCAGATGCGCCTCAACCAGCTGCGATTCGGCGCCAATGCCTCGACCCTGATCGGTCGCGTGTTCGTGACCCAGAAGCCGACCATCATCCCCGACTGCCTGCACGACATCGAGGCGGGTCAGCTCTTGCCCCAGACCTTTGGCTACCGCGACCTGCTCCTCGTTCCGCTGGGATCGGGCGGGCGCCCGCTGGGCGTGCTGATGCTTGCCAACAAGCGCCATGGCGAGTTCAGCGGAAACTATGACGTCAAGCTGGCCGCGTCGCTCGGCGCTGAAGTCGCTGTCTCGCTGGAGAACACCTTCCTCTTCGAGCAGACCCGGCTGCAGGCGCTGCGGCTCGACGCCTCGATGGAGATGCTTCGCCAGGTCTCCCAAGCGCTGACCGCGACCACCGTCGGACCGAATGCCCTGCTCCAGGGCGTTGCCCGGGCCGTGATCGGCGTCTCTGGCGCGGCCTCCTGCCTGATTACCTTGACGCAGTCGGGCAATCCCGCCGCCCAGCTGGTCGAGGTGGGGGAGGGCGTCGAACCACGGCTCCAGGGAAACGTTCTGATGAACGCGGCACCGGGACTCGTCGCGCAGGTCGTCATCGAGCAACGCCCGGTCTTTTCCGAGGACGTCCAACTCGACGGCCGCTTCCCGCTTGATCCATTGGCCCAGCAGTACGGCTGGCGGGCGGCACTGGGCTTGCCGATGTACCTCGAGCGCGAATTCGTCGGCACGGTCTCGGTGTACTTCGGCGAGGTTCGCCCGTTCGATGCCACCCTGATGCAGGTCCTGCAGATTCTCGCCAACCAGGCCGCGGTCGCGCTCGACAATGCGCGCCGGTTCCAGCGCGAGCGGCAGACCATTGAGATGTTGCAACGCGCGAACCTCGAGTTGCAGGAAGCCGACCGCATGAAGTCCGAGTTCCTCACCAACATGTCGCACGAGCTGCGCACACCGCTGAACGCCATCATCGGCTTCTCCGAAATCATCCGGACCACCCCGGAGCTGTCCGAGGCGGAGCGCGCCGAGTTCGCTGAGACCATCCATACGAGTGGGCGCCGCCTGTTGACCCTGATCAACGACATCCTCGATCTGACCCACATTCAGGCCGGTCGACTCGAGCTCCACCCGGCGCCGTGTCTGCTCGCCGAGGCGGTGGACGCCGCCCTCTCGGAGAACGCGGCCGCCGCAACCCAGAAGGAGCTCAGCGTCACATCCCAGGTGAGCCGCGCGATGCAGGTCGTCTTCGATCCCCGCAGCCTCCGCCATATCGTCCACAACCTGGTCAACAACGCCATCAAATTCACCCCGCATCACGGCAGCGTCACGATCAGCGCGCTGGAGACCGAGGCCGGTACCGTGGTCGAGGTCCGCGATACCGGCATCGGCGTCAAGCCGGAAGACCAGCCGCGCCTCTTCGAAGAATTCCGCCAGGTCGACGGATCGACCTCGCGCGGGTACGAGGGCGCTGGCCTCGGCCTGGCCCTGTCGAAGCGGCTGGTCGAGTTACAGGGGGGCCAGATCTGGGTGGAGAGCGTCCCCGGGCGAGGCAGCGCGTTCCGCTTCCTGATCCCTCGGATTCCGCTGCTGGCCGCTGCCGCGCAGGGCCCGACCTGGCGGGGACCCATGGGGAGGGCTGCATGAGCGAACAGGCCGGCAGCCGGCGGATCCTGGTGGCGGACGACGATCCCGAACGCCTCAAGGCGCTCGTCGAGCGGCTGCAGCGGGAAGGCTTTGCCGTGCTCTCCGCCCAGGACGGGCTCGAGGCACTGGACCGAGCCCGCGAGGAGCTGCCCGATGCGATCATCCTCAACCTGCTGCTTCGCCGGATCGACGGGCTTCGCGTCTGCGAGATCTTGAAGAGCAACCCGGCGACCACGAACATCCCGGTGCTGTTGATGGCGGGCGTGCACGTCGATGCCGACGAAGGCAAGCGAGCGTTGGCGGCCGGAGCGGACCGGTTCCTGAGCGATCTCAGTCCGCTGTCCACCGCCTCCGGCCGCGAGCTGGGCGCCGGCCAGGACCTGGTCCAGGCGGTCCGCCTGCTGCTCGGGGCGGAGCCCGAGCTGGAGCAGCGACCCGTCCTGCTCGCGATCGACGACGATCCCGACAACCGCGCCTTCCTGACCAAGGCGGTATCGAAGCAGGGCTTCGACGTCGTCACGGCGCCGAACGCGACCCAGGCGCGGCGGCAGCTCGACGGCCGGCGCCCGGCGCTGATCTTCCTCGACGTCCAGATGCCGGAAGAGAGTGGGTTGAGCCTGCTGCCGCAGATGCTGCGAGACTTCCCCGAGTCGGTGGTCGTGATGATGACGGCCTACGGCTCCGAACAGGTGGCGGCGGAGGCATTGCGTGGCGGCGCCGACGACTACATCGCCAAGCCCATCGACCTGCACCGCCTGCGCGAGCTGCTGGAACGCAACCTCGAGAAGCAGCGGCTGCGGGCAGAGCGGCAGAGCCTGGTGGCGCGGTTGCAGGACTCGAACCGCTACTTGATGCGCCAGCATGCCGCGCTGCGGCAGGCCGACGAGGAAATCCTTCAGGTCAACCGCCAGCTCGAGCAGTCGAGCCGCTACAAGTCGGAATTCCTGGCCAACATGTCGCACGAACTGCGCACGCCGCTCAACGCGATCATGGGATTCAGCGAGATCCTCCTCGACCTCACCATGAACCTGACGTCAGGCGAGCGCACCGAGTTCCTGCGCAACATTCACAGCAGCGGTCAACACTTGCTTGGCTTGATCAACGACATCCTCGACCTCGCGAAGATCGAAGCGGGGAAGATGGATCTGCACGCCGAAGACATGCCGGTGACCCAGGCGCTCCAGGAGGTCACCGCCATCCTGGAGCCGATGGCCCGCCAGCAGGGCTTGCAGCTGAGGACGGTCGGCGCCGCCGAGGCCGGCCCGATCAAGGCCGACCGCAGCAAGTTCAAGCAGGTGCTCTACAACCTGCTGTCGAACGCGGTGAAGTTCACGCCGGCACCCGGGACGATCACGGTGACCGTAAAGGATTCGGCGGAGCAGCTGACCGTGTCGGTGGAGGATACCGGCATCGGGATGAAGCCCGAAGACCTGCCCAAGTTGTTCCGCGAGTTCGAGCAGATCGACGGGTCGTACACCCGCCGCTACCAGGGGACCGGCCTGGGGCTGGCGCTCTGCCGCCGCTTCGTCGAAATGCACGGCGGGCGGATCTGGGCGGAGAGCCAATTCGGAAAGGGATCGATTTTCACCTTCACCATCCCGCGGGAAGCGCGACCGGCAACCGAGGCGCCGGTCGAGGCGGCGCAGACCGTCGAAAGCATGGAGCTGCCACTCGTGCTGGTGGTCGAGGACGACCCGGCGAGTAGCCAGCGAATGACGGCGGAGATCCAGGGGGTCGGTTTTCGGGTGGCGCACGCCTTCGACGGCAACGAGGCGGTGCGCAAGGCGATGGAGATCCTGCCCGACCTGGTGGTCATGGAAACCGTGCTTCCCGTCAAAGACGGCTGGCAGGTGCTCCAGGAGCTGCGAGGCCGAGCCGCCACCGCCGACGTCCCGGTGCTGGTGTGCTCAGTCACGCAGAACCAGGCGCTGATGGACGAGTTCGGCGTCGTCGGCTACGTCGCCAAGCCGTGGGCGACCAAGACGATGCAGGACGAGCTCCGCCGGATCGGCCAGGGGATCAAACGGCGCCGCGACCGGGTGCGGGTGCTGCTGGTCCACCGGGACCGGCGGGCACTGGCACCCCTGGCCACCGCCCTGGTGGAGGAGGGTTTCGAGGTGTTCCGGGCTCCTGGGCTGCAGGAGGCGCTGGAAAAGGCCCGCGCGGCCGCCCCGGACGTCGTGGTGCTGGTGCCCGCCGAGCCGGAATGGGTGCTGGGGCTCCGCGGGCTCCCCGGGCAGCCCGCCATGCTGGCCCTGGGTGAACTTTCACCGAGGGTGCCAGCGACGGCGTGGAGCGCCGTTATACCTTCTGGCCTCTCCCAGCCAGATGTCGTATTGCGCGCCATCAAAGGCCTGGACATCGTGCAGAGGCGAAGGAGGACAGGGCGTGACCGCCGGCAAGGTTTTGATCGTCGAAGATAACCCGGTCAACCTCCGGTTGGCCCAGTTCCTCCTGGAAAAGAAGGGCTTCAACGTGCGCAAAGCCGGCAGCGGCGCCGAGTGCCTGGCGGAGATGACCCGCGAGCTGCCCGACATCGTCCTGATGGACATCCAGCTCCCCGGAGAGGACGGCCTGGCCGTCACCCGCAAGATCCGCTCCGACCCCCGGCTGGCCGGCGTCATCGTCGTGGCGCTGACCGCCCACGCGATGGCCGGGGACCGGGAGAAGATCCTCGGCGCGGGCTGCGATGGCTATATCCCAAAGCCGGTCGATCCACAAGGCCTTCCCGGGGAGGTTGCCCGCTACCTGCAGCAGGGGCGGCTGAAGACCGCGTGATGAGCGAGCAAGCGCCGAAGCCGAACAAGATGGGTGAACCCGGGTCGAAGGCAAGCCGGTCGTACCCGGAGATCCTCCAGCTCAACCAGGAGCTGATCAAGAACCTCCAGGGCTTGAACGAGGAAGACGAAGCCCGCAAGAAGGACCTCCATGACCTGAAGGTCGCCTACGACCACGCTCAAGCCGAGATCGCTCGGCTCGAGCGCGAGCTTCGCCAGTCGAACGAGCGCGAGGCCGACCGCGAGGAGGAGCTCCGCCAACTCGAACTGCAGCGCGTCGACCAGCTGGGGGCCATGAGCGCCCACCTCGACGCGATGCGGGCCGCCGTCGAGCGATACCTCCAGCAAGGTCGGAAGGCCGCCTGATGAGCCCCGAGACACCCAAGCCAAAGTCCTTCGCCGACATCCTGCAGCAGAACCAGGAGTTCATTGCCCACCTCCAGACGCTGCAGGACGACATGGGAAGTGAGCTGGCCGAGAAGGCGAAGGAGCTGGCCACGGTCCAGCGTGAGCTCGACGCGAAGCAGCAGGAGCTCGACGAGTTGCAGAACGCCCAGCTGCAGTGGGCGATGGACCGCCAGGCGCTGCTCGGCGAGCATGAATCGCTCAAGCAAGGGCACGTCGACCTGCAACAGAGCCACGATCGGGCCCAGGTGGAGCTGGGCCGCCTCAAGGATGACATCGCGCGGGCAAAGACGCGCGACGAGGAGCGCCGCAGCCAGCTCCGCCAGCTCGAACAAGAACGGATGCTGCTCGCGCAGAAATACGAGGCCGACCAGAAGAAGACCCGGGCCGACCTCAAGACCGCGCAAGACGACCTGAATAGCTTGCAGACGTCCCAGCTGCAATGGGCCGTGGATCGCGAGACCCTCCTGAAAGATCGAGACACGGCGGTCGCCCGGCAGGCGGAGCTCGAGCAAGAGTGGCAGAAGGCCCGGGCCGAGCTCACCCAGGACAAGGCGCGGCTGACCGACCTGACCGCGCAATTGCAGCACCAGCTGAAGGCGGTGCAGGCCGAGATCGACCCGCTCAAGGTTGCCCGCGACAAGTGGCAGGTGGAGCGGCAGCGCTTGATCGCCGACGTCGCCCGGCTGGAGCAGGGGTCCCAGACCGCCGAGGCCCAGTTCAAGGCCGACCGCAAGCTCCTCCAGGCGCAGCTCGAAGAAGCGCGGAAGAAGGGCGCCGACCTCGATAAGGCCGAAGCCGAGTTCCAGCGCCTGAGCGACGAGCGCTCGGCCCTGCTCACCAAGCTGAAGGCCCTGGAGAAGGACTGGCAGAGCCGCGAAGCCTCCATCGCCGAGGAGAAGGCCGGCCTGCGAAAGCAGGGGCAGGACGCGATTGCCAAACTCGCGGCGACCCAGCAGGATTACGAGAAACTCAAGGCGCTGCACGCCGACCTGGCCGGCGAGGCGGGCCGCAAGGTCGAGGAGTGGACCGTTCGGGAACAGCGGCTTACGTCAGAAAAGAACCAGCTCAAGGTCGACCTGGAGCGGATCCAGGCCCAGCTTTCCGAAATGAGCACGCAGACGAACGAGCTCCATAGCCAGCGAGCCGTCGAGGCCAAGGAGCTCGAGGAGGCGTGGCAGCGCGAAAAGGCATCGCTCAAAGCCCAGCTCGACGAGGCGCGGAAGGCAGCCGGAAGCGGCCCGCCCACGAGCCAGGTCCTCGCCCGCTACGAAGCCGAGAAGCGCGCCATGCAGGCGCAGCTCGAGGGTCTCAAGGTCGAGCTGACCGCCAGCGGAAAGAACAAGGACGCCGCCCCGGCCCTGAATCAAGCCAAGCGCGACTTCGAGGCCAAGTTCCGGGTGATCTACGACCAGAGTCACGACCTCAACTCGCCGCTCAATGCGATCATCGGGTTCTCCGAGATCCTGCTTGACGAGAAGGCGAACAAGACGACGCCGGAAGAGCGGCGCGAATTTGTCGCCCACATCAACGAGAGCGGCAAGCGGTTGGTCGAGCACATTCGGGAGCTGATCGAGTTCGCCAAACAGGAGGCCGGTATCCAGGAGCGGCCCGTCCAGATGGTGCCCCCGGTCGGGGTCGGCACCAAGGCGCCGGTGATCCTGGTCGCGGACAACGACCCGGCAGTGAAAGAGCGCATCGAGCCTTTTCTCAGCCATGCGGGTTACGAGGTCGTGATCGCCGCCAGCGCGCAGGAGGCCTTGCGCAAGGCGGTGCAGCTCCAGCCGCTCGCGGTGCTGATCGACACCCAGCTGCCGCCCAACGGCGGCAGTGGGCTGGTTTACGACCTGCGCCGCGAATCGAAGACGAAGGACATCCCGATCGTGCTGACGTCCAAGGTCAACAAGGAATCGCTGCCCTTCGATATCGGGCAGGCCGACTTCCTGACCAAGCCCATCGATCGCCAGCAGCTGCTGCAGATGATGGTGAAGTTCGACCTGCTGGCCGACGGCAAGCGGGGCAAAAAGACGCCGTCATCGATCCTCATCGTGGACGATGACCCGCAGAATATCCGGCTGGTCAAGGCCATGCTCAAGCCGTTCAACATGGAGATCATGGTCGCCGACGGCGGCAAGGCCGGGCTCGAGATCGCGATGAAGAAGAAGCCCGACATGATCATCCTCGACCTGATGATGCCCGACGTCGACGGCTTCGAGGTGGTCTCCAAGCTCCGCGAGGACCCGGCGAGCAGTCAGATCCCCATCCTTATCTATACAGCGAAAAACATCACGAGCGAGGATCGCGAGCGCCTGCAGGGGAATATCCAAACGATCATCCAGAAGGGGGACTTCGGCAAAGACCGCTTCCTCGAGATGATCAACAACCTTCAAACCAGCCAGGCCGCTTAGGTAGCGGGGGGCCGGCATGACTGCCCTCGATCGCCAGTTCGTCCGGCTCCGGTTCGGGGCCCTGGTGATTCCGTTCGGTCTGCTCCTCTCGCTTCATTCGGCATCCGTGCCGGTCACCATCCTGCTGGCGGCCCTGCTGGCCGCCTACAACGGGGTGGCGGCGCTGGCGATCCAAAAGAACGCCGTACCCCGATTCACCCGGCCGATGGCGGTCCTCTTACTGGTGCTCGATCACCTGGTCGTCACCGGCTGGATCCTGCTCTTCGCGTCCCCCGCCTCCAGCCTCCCATACCTTCTTTATGCGCTGGTTGCCGCCGAGGCCGTCTTCCGGTTCGATCTGTGGGGCGGGATCGGAACCAGCCTCTTCTTCACGACTGGCATCATCCTCTTCCAGACGAGCGATCTGGGACTTGCCATCTCGGTGCGCGAAGCGATCCTGCGCGCCGTTCCGACGGTCGCGGTGATCACCGGCCTGGGCGCTGCGGTGCGGGCGCTGAATACCGAGATTCGGGGAACCCGGCGGCGGCTCGACCAGACCGAGCAGCTACGCAACGTGCTCGGCGAGCTGGTCGGCCAGCTCGATGTGTCGCGCATGCTCTACACGGTCATCCGCTGCGGGATGGAGCTGCTCCAGATGGACTCCGGCGCCATCGTGCTGCTGGACGAGGAGCGTGGGGTGTTTACCCTGCGGGCGGCGGTTCGCCTCGAGGGGGCGATCGAAGGGACGACCATCTCGGCCGGCGACGGGATCGTCGGAAGGGTGGTGCGCGAGCGGCGTTTCGTGATGCTCGCCGAGCCGCCGCTGTTCGACCTGGCAGCCCTCAACACGGCCGGCTATACGCGCGCCTTCGGTACCCCGGTGCTGCTCGAAGGCAAGGTCTCCGGCGTGCTGCATCTGCAGACGCGCGAAGACCAGCGGCACCTGACCCGCTGGGAAGAGGAAGCCCTGGAGGTCCTCGCGCAGCAGCTCGCCGTTGCCCTTCGCAACGTCCGGCTGTTCGAGGAGACGGAGAAGCGGGCCCGCCGCCTCGAGCTGCTCAACCGATCGATCGACCAGATGAACCAGAAGCTGTTCGAGCCGGAGCTGCTCGACATCATCGCCACCGCGCTGACCGGCAACCTCGACTTCGCGGCCGCGCAAGTCTGGCTGCTTGAGCCCAGCGACGGCGCCCTCTGGCGGCGGGCCAGCCATCACGTCACCCGGAACGCGCCGCCGGTGCCCGGTCGGGTGGAGCGAGGGATGGGCGAGATCGGCCAGGTGGCCGAGCTACGGGTACCGATCGTGACCAACGACCCGGCCAACCACCGGCAGCTGGCGCTCAATCCCTGGATGTCGGAAGAAGGCATCCAGGCGTTCGCGGGATTTCCGATGGTGGTCGGCGACCAGCTGCTCGGGGTGCTGGCGATTTATCACCGGCGCTCACTCGATCGAAACGCCATCGAGCTTCTCACGCTCTTCGCCCAGCACGCCGCCACCGCCATCCAGGAGGCGCATCTCTTCCATCTCGCCACCGAGCAGACGGCGCGACTGGGCGCCGTGAACGCCGAGCTCCAGCGCGCGAACCAGGTCAAGGCGGAGTTCCTCGCCAACATGAGCCACGAACTGCGCACGCCGCTGAACTCGATCCTGGGCTTCTCCCAGCTCCTGCTCGAGGGTGACGGGGGCGTGTTGACGCAGGACCAGCGTCAGGACGTCGACATCATCGCCTCGAACGGGCAGCACCTGCTGGCGCTGATCAACGACCTGCTCGACATCTCCAAGCTGGAAGCGGGCAAGGCACAACTGAATCGCGGCGAGGTCGATGTTGAGCCGCTCATTTCCGAATGCGTGGAGAGCGTGAGCTCGCTTGCCAAGCCGAAGAAGCTCGAGCTGAGTTTCAGCGTGTCGCCCGAGGTCGGGCGCGTCTTCGCCGACGGCCCCAAGCTCAAACAAGTGCTGCTCAACCTTCTGGGCAATGCCATCAAGTTCACCGAGTCGGGAAGCGTTCGGGTGACCGCGGAACGCCAGGGCGCGGAGCTGCGGGTCAGCGTCCGCGATACCGGTATCGGGGTGCCGCTCGACGATGCCGAGCGGATCTTCGAGAGCTTTCAGCAGGGTCAGAGCGGCATCAGCGGGAAGTATCAGGGGACCGGGCTGGGGCTCGCGATTTGCCGCCGGCTGGTCGAGATGCACGGGGGACGCATCTGGGTGAAAAGCGCGCCGGGCCAGGGCAGCACCTTCACCTTCACCATTCCGCAGCGAGCGCTACCCGACGCGATCGATCTCTCCAGCGCGGCCTGATCCGCAGCGGCTAACCGAGAAAGCCCGCAATCAGGGCGATCGCGACGAGGACCATCACGCCGGCGGCGGCGAATTGCAGCGGCCGTTCCGGGATCCAGGCTCCCAAGCGGTTTCCCAGCACGACGGCGATCGCCGAGACCGCCCAGAGGGCGAGGGTGGCGGCGGTAAAGACGACGACCGGCTGCTGGTAGCGGGCCTGGAGCGCCGCGGTCGCCAGCTGCGTCAGATCGCCCCATTCGGCGACGAAGACGACGGTGAACGCCGTCACGAATGGCCGGCGGTGCCGAACCTCTTCCTGCTCGACGGCGCGCTTTTCTTCGACCTCCTCTTGACGCAGGTTCCGGCGAACCAGCAGGGCCGCCATGACCAGGAAGAGAACCCCGGCCCCAATCCGAATCGGCTCCCGCGGCAGCAGGCTGAGCAGTGAACCAGCCGCGACGGCGACGGCGCTCTGGATGACAAACGCGGCGGCCGCACCGAGGAAGACGGGCAGTGGCCGGTGGCGGGTGGCGAGGAGCAGCGCCGCCAGGGCGGTTTTGTCCGGCAGCTCGAGCAGGAAGATGACCGTAAAGACCGTGAAGCCAAGTCCCAGCGCGCCCGTCACGTGCGGAGTCTAGTGGCTTACCGCTGCCACGCCCATGAATCGAGCATGCTGCGAAAGTCACTTCGCAGGTGATCGAACTGGGTGTCCGCTGCGCTCAGCACTGCGACGTAGTGTCGGTCGCCACGAGTGATGTAGATAACCTCGACGCGCGCCTCAGCTGTCCGGCAGTCGGTGAGCAGCGCATCGGCGGTGCCAACACTGGTCGACGTTGCCGGGCTTTCGCACTGAACTGGGCCGGCGTTCGTCACCAACTGGTCGAGGCGATCAGGTAGGACCGCCGGAGCATGATCGACGACCACGTAGCCCCGTGACCCATCGCTCGCTTGAGCCGAAAGCCGAAGAAGCGGCGTACTGTCATCGGTCGCCACGGCGGCGAAACTCTGAGTCCAGCCAGGAGGCGCGATAACGAGAAAGGAATGATCCCTTGCCCAGGCCCGCTGACCTTGCAACAGCACGGCCGCCAGGACGACCACCGCCAGGACGAGTCCTGCGGCGCCTCTGGCAGCGAGGCGCGCCATTCAGCTAGTGCAGCCAGAGGGGGAAGGAGAGGACGAAGACGAGAAGGGCGAGGCCCAGGGTCCGCATGCTCATCCTGCCAGCGCCATCGGTTCTTGCCCGGCGGGATAGCTGACTTTGGCGCCGAACTTGTAGCCGACACCGCGCTTCGTCTGGATGTAGACGGGCTTACTGGGGTTGGGCTCGATCTTGCTGCGCAGGCGAGAGATATGCACCCGCAGCCCTTCCTCGTAGGCTTCCTCGTCGCCGGCCCAGGCTTTGGCCAGCAGGGTCTCGTTGGTGACAACCCTCCCGGCGTTCCGGACGAGCAGGAACAGCAACTTGGACTCGGTCGGCGTCAGGGTAACCTGCTGGCCTTTGACGCGAGCCCAGTGCTGGACGAAGTTGATCTGGAGCTCCTGGTCGATGACGACCTCGGGCTGTTCGACACCGGCGGATTCGCCGTAGCGGCGCAGTACGCGCTGCACGCGCGCCACCAGCTCTTCCTTTTCGAACGGCTTGACGATGTAGTCCTCGGCGTACATCTGCAGCCCCTCCACCTTGCTCTCGACGGCAGCGACGGCGCTGAGGATGACGATCGGGACGTCGAGGTGGCTCTTGATCCGGCGGCAGAGTTCGAAGCCGTCCATCTCCGGCATCATCAGGTCGACGACGACCAGGTGCGGGATCCCTTCGTGGAGTTTGCGCAACGCCTCGGGGCCGCTACCGGCGGTCATGACCTCGTAGCCGGCATGCTCGAGGATCCGCTTGAGGATCTCGCGCGCCATGGCATCGTCGTCGACGATCAGAATCCGGTAACGGTTGACGATGTTAAACCCCTCTCTTCCGGCCGCCATCGCCCGTCGCGCTGCGGACCGGCCGCCATGGATTTGGACCTGCTGCTGCTGGCTCAGGTCCGACTGGAGAGCCGGCACAGATATATGGCCCTCGTCATTCATTTCCTTACGATTCCTCTTTACGATGTGATGACTCTTGTCGCGTCAGGGTCACATCAGCTGCCGCGCAATTGAGAGTTCGATCCCACCATAAAGAGGCAGGATTACGGCGCCTGTTACAGGCTCGTCGCTGCGCCCGCGGAGAGGGAAAAAAAGGGCGCGAGCGGTGCCTCTCGCGCCCCGTGACGCAAGCCTA